>Ga0315278_10000034_pt1 | contig 110799 bp, 97 predicted proteins | sample YL17G06_0_MG_FD_203880 | JGI IMG/M metagenome (GOLD analysis project Ga0315278, IMG submission 203880) | Sediment microbial communities from Yellowstone Lake, YNP, Wyoming, USA - YL17G06_0 | ecosystem: Environmental > Aquatic > Freshwater > Lake > Sediment | place: USA: Wyoming | collected... | reverse complement strand
CTGGCGGACTGACACCCCCGCTCGGACCCATGCCTCTCTGAACACGACTAGCACAAAAGCCCCTGACACCCATGTTCCATGCGCCTCTGCGTCAGTCTCCCCGGGCGAAAAAGGGCCAAACTACAGGAGCGGCCCCGGCCTTTCGGCCGGGGCCGCTTCCTTCCTAGACTGGACGCTCCGCCGCGACGGACGTTCGCCGCCGGCGGTGCGCGCCCGGCTTACGGCTCGTAGATGATCAGAACCGGCACGTCGCTTGGGTCAAGTTGGGCCTTCACTGCCCAGCCGGTCGAGAGGCCGACGGCTCCGATGTAGGTCACGGTGCTGCCTGTCTTGCGATAGACCACCGGAGCGGAACCGAAGAACGTTCCCGGCGGCGCCGCCCGCTGCAGGGTCACTCCGACCGAGGAGGCGGACAGGACCGTGAAGCCCGTAGCCGGCGTGAAGGGGGTGAAGCTCGTCACCCGGCCAGTGGCCCCGTCGATGGTCAACTGTCCGAACTTAGTCGCCCAGGTAGAAGGATCCACGGTCGAGCCCAAGGTCTGCTCCACGCCGAGGTAGTCGACGGTGATCGAGTAGACCGGAGGCGCCCCGGAGGCCGAGGAGCTCTTGACATAGACGATGGGGCTCGTGTCGACGAAGCCGATGCTGTAGAAGAGCCGGCCGGCTTCGTTGCGGGCCAGCTTGTAGTGCTGGCCGACGACCAGGTCGGAGGTGAGGTAGCAGCCGCCCAGCAAGGCGTAGTAGCGCTGTATCTTCTGGACTACCCCGCCGATGTTCATAAAGACGTAGTAGCGGGTGCCGCTGGCGTCGACCTCCGTGCTGTTGCTCGTGACGTCGCCCTCGGCGATGTTGCGGGTGGCCCGGATCTCGATGATGGAGTTCTTGTCGGTGTAGCCATTGGCCCCGAGGGTGGCGGCCTTGATCACGTCACCCGGCTCCAGATTGTCGGCTGCGGCCGGAAGGCCGTTGATCTTGACCACCGCGCCCGAGCCGATCTCGAGCGTCTCACCGCGCAGCTTCCAATAGGCGTCGACGCCATCATTGTAGTACCAGTAGGGGGAGTCGGCCGGGAAGGCGACCCGAGTCGGAATGGCCCCGGAAGAAGGCTCCACGTTGGCCAATGCGTCCTCCGGCTGGCGGGGGAAGATCGACCCGACAGGCGGGGGCAGGATTATCCGGGCCCGCACGAGGTCCCAACGGGTGGCCTGGACGGCCCAAGCCAGACCATCGATCCCGGTGTTTACGAGCACGTAGTCGCCCGCCTCAAGGCACGTCTGGTCGCGGGGAACAGCCGTGTCCCGGTTCAACTCCACGGGAATGCCCCCGGGATTGTAGTAGAACTTCTGCCCGCTCTCAAGCTCAATGTAGCTGCCGCCGGTGTCGGTTCCAAGACTCTTGAAGACGCCCGAGTTGCTTGATCCCTCGGTCCGGTGGATGAAGACAATCTTCCGGTTGGTGTCGGCGACGCACTCGACCTCGGTCCCAACGCACTCCTCGTAGGTCGAGGCGCCGACCATATAGACCTTGTCGGCAAGGTCGAGAGGGCCCATCCAGGTACTGATGTAGATCTGGGCCCCGGTCCGGCCTCCGAAAGTGCCGGTCCAGTAGCGGGGATTCGTGCCGAGATCGGTGAGGATGGCCCCGTCGGGGTCGGGTAGACCGCCCGCGTCGAGGGGCACGACCTTCATGGTGGCGAGGAGCATCCGGGCCATGTCGCCGCGGGTGCAGGAGGCGTTTGGATCTCCGATAGCCACATCGTCGGTGAAGCCGCCCGAGACGCCGTAGAAGACGTAGTTGTTGGGCCAGGGCAGGCTCGGGTCAACTTCGGCCTTGTGTCCCGGAATGGCGCAGACCAACATCTTGATGGCCTCGGAGTACTTGACCGGGTTACTCGGCTTGAACGAGCCGTCCGGGTAGCCGCCGATGATGGTGGCCTGGACGGCGGCGTTAACGTAGCCCCAGGCCCAGGTCGGAATATCGTCGGCGTCGGTGAAGAGGGGTTTCAGGCCGGCCAGACCCTGAGCCAGCGAATTGAGACCCTTGGCCACGATCAAGACCTTACAGTACTGGGCTCGGGTGATGGGGTCGTTGGGGGCCACCGCGCCACCCAAGCCGTAGGCGCCGGTAAAGACGCCGAGGGCCCCGAGCACGGTCAGGTCGGCCTCGGCCGGATGGCCGGCGATGTCCGAGAAAGCGGGTGTCGGGGAGAGGTCCCCTGGAGCGGCCAAGGCTAGGCCGCTGCCGACCGTGGCCAGCATGGCCAGAGCCAGGGCCAGGGTGAGAAGCTTCTTCACGTAGTTCCCTCCTTGAGTTTGCTTAGCGGTCACTGGGCCCGCCGGCTGGCTAACACTGGACCCGCACCGCTAGGAGCGCCAGACTAAGCCGGAAGTGGAGCGACTGGACCTAGATGTCTGGATAGTGGGTAATTAGTCCGGAAAGTGCGTAGTCCTGCTAAGCAGGGGATGGTGATGAGCAGACAAGGAGGGACCCGCCGGGGCCCCTCCTCGTATCTTGCCGCTGTCACTTCAGCCCGCGGACCGCCGGACACCGCGGCCGCCGCTTGGGCTTGCCGGTTTAGAACAACCCCTGGACCTTGCCTGTCTCGACGTCGACGTCGACACGGCGGAAGGCCGGGTTGGACGAGGTGCCGGGCATGAGCTTGATCGTGCCGGCCATGGGAACGACGAAGCCGGCGCCCTTGTAGACCAGGCAGTCGTGGATGCGCAGCCGCCAGCCCCTGGGCACGCCCTTGAGGTTCGGGTCGTCGGTCAGGGACAGGTGGGTCTTAACCATGCAGGTCCCGAGCTTGGCAATCTCGGGGTCGGCCTGGAGCTTGGCGATCTTCTCGACGGCCTCCGGCGTGAAATCGACGCCGTCGGCGCCGTAGACTTCCCTGGCGATGATCTCGATGCGCTCCCGCAGCGGGGTGGAAAGCTCGTAGAGGAACTTGAAGTCGTTGGGCTCGTTGCAGGCGTCGACAACGGCGTCGGCCAACTCGAGAGCCCCTGCCCCACCCTTGGCCCAGTGCTCGGACACGGCCACGCGGGCGCCGGCGGCTTCTGCCGCCCGCTTGACGATCTTGATCTCGCTCTGGGTGTCGGTGGCGAAAGCGTTGATGCAGACAACCGGGTTGATACCGGCCTTCTTGATGATGTTGATGCAGTGGACCATGTTGGCGCAGCCCGCTTCGACCCAGCCCACGTTCTCGGTCTTGTAGCCGGGATCCATGGCCTTGCCCGGTACCGGAATGGGGGCCCCGCCGTGGCACTTGAGGGCCCGGATCGTGGCCACGAGAACGGCGGCGTTGGGCTTGAGGCCGGACATGCGGCACTTGAGGTTCCAGAACTTCTCAAACCCGATGTCGGCGGCGAAGCCGCTCTCGGTGAGGACGTAGTCGCTAAGCTTGAGGGCGATGCGGTCGGCGATGATCGACGACTGCCCGATGGCGATGTTGGCGAAGGGACCGGCGTGGACCAATACAGGCTGCCCCTCGAGGGTCTGGAGGAGGTTCGGGTTGATGGCCTCGGCCATCCAGGCCGTCATGGCCCCGGCCACCTCGAGATCCTCGCAGCTGATCGAGTTACCGTCGCGGTCGTAGGCGACCACGATACGGCCGATGCGCTCGCGCATGTCTTTGAGATCGCGGCTCACGGCCAGGATGGCCATGACTTCCGAGGAGACGGCGATGGCGAAGCCCGAGTCCATCGGTACCCCGTCCATCTTCTCGCCGAGACCTATCTTGATGTTGCGCAGGGCGTGGGCGCAGAAGTCGATAATCCACTTCATCTGGACGTTGGCCGGATCGATGTTCAGGCGACGGGTGACACCCTGCTTAGCCAGGAAGGCGTCGGTGGCGATGGACTCGTGGTGCATCCGGGACGTGAGGGCCACCATGGCCAGGTTGTGGGCGTTCATAATGGCGTTGATGTCGCCGGTTAGGCCGAGGGAAAACGGGGTCAGCGGGATGCACTGGGCCAACCCGCCGCCGGCCGCGGAACCCTTGACGTTCATGGTTGGGCCACCCGAAGGCTGGCGGATGGTAGCGATGACGTTCTTACCCCGCAGGCCGAGACCCTGCGTAAGACCCATCGTCGTGGTCGACTTGCCTTCCCCGAGCGGGGTCGGGGTGATGGCCGTGACGTCGACGTACTTGCCGTCGGGCCGGCCGCCCAGGCGAGCCAGGACCTTCTTGAAGTCGATCTTGCCCACGTAGTGACCGTGGGGCAGGAGCTCGTCGGCCTCCAGGCCCATTTCCTTCGCCAGTTGGGTCACCGGCTTCATCGTCTTCTCGGCGTCTTCGGCGATCTCCCAGTCTGCGTGCTCAACCGGATTGAGAGTAGAAACCATTTCCATACCTCCTCGCTTAGTTGCCGTGTCGGAATGCTTAAGGGCCGCCGACCACGATCCGGCCGTTCTTCACTACCATCCTGACAAGGTTCACGCCCAACCGGTAGGCGACCTGCCGGTAGTCGCCGGCCTCGAAGACAACGAGGTCGGCCGGAAGGCCGGGCCTGATTTCACCTACCTTACCCCCAAGCCCAATGGCTCTAGCCGCCCCGGCGGTGCAGGCCCGGAAAGCCTCGGCCGGGGAAAGACCCATCGTCCGGCAGGCCACGCCCATCACCAGGGGCATCGACTCCACAGGAGACGTGCCCGGGTTATAGTCCGTGGCCAAGGCTATCTCCACTCCGAGTTCGATCATCTTCCGGGCCGGAGCGTAGTCGCGGCGACCCAGGGTGAAGAGAGTCGTCGGCAGGAGCACGGCGGTAACGCCGGTGGCGGCCATCCGCTTGAGACCCTCCTCCGAGGCCCGGGCCAGGTGGTCGGCGGACACGGCCCCCACCTCGGCCGCCAGTTCCGCCCCGCCCAGGGGTTCAATCTCGTCGGCGTGGAGCTTGAGGCCCAGGCCGTGGGCGGCGGCAGCGACCAGGAGACGGCGGGAGTCCTCGACACTGAAGACGCCCTCCTCGCAGAACACATCGCAGAAGCGGGCCAGACCGGCGGTGGCGATCTCGGGCAGGAGCGGCAGGCAAACCTCGTCGAGGTAGGCCCCGGCCGCGTTTGGTCGCCCGCCGAATTCGCCGGGAACGGCGTGGGCCCCGAGAAAGGTCGGAACGAGGTCGATCGAGTGCTCCTCGCCCAGACGCCGGTAGAGGCGCAGGGCCCGGAGCTCCTGCTCCCGATCGAGACCGTAGCCCGACTTGACCTCCACCGTGGTCGTCCCCGCCCGGAGCATCCGGTCGAGAGCCGACCGTCCGTGGGCGAGAAGCTCGTCGTCGGAGGCGGCCCGGAAACGGGCCACGGTGTTCAGGATGCCTCCGCCTTGGGCCAGGATTTCAAGGTACGGACGCCCTTCGAGCCGCTGGGTGAACTCGGCTTCGCGCCAGCCCGCGAAAAGGAGGTGGGTGTGGGGATCGATGAGACCCGGGGTCACCACGCCCCCGGCGGCGTCGATGTTGATCGTAGCGTCGTGCTCCGCCAGAGCCGGCTCTATCTCCCGCCGGGGTCCGGCCGCCACGATGTGACCACCGGACACGGCGACAATCGCGTCTGAGCACGCAAACGTGGGGCCCGCGGGCACCATCGTGAGCAGTTGCCCGATGTTCCTGATAATCAGATCCGCTTTGAGCCGCATGACCCGACCTTTCGGATCCGACCTTCCGGACCCGGCCTTTCGGGCGACTAGGTTCTACGAGCCGCAGGGTCGCCCCTTTTATGTGAGTTTTCCCACTAATGCTCCTTAAGATGGAACTCCCAGGAGCACCAGGCCCCTGGCGGCAGGTCACCGGGCGGGCAATGCCGGCAGATCACCTCAAGGCCGGGGTCGATGGTCCTGGCAAACCCGGCGTACTCGAGGAGGCCGACTTCCCGGCAGGGGAAAGGGGGTAGGCCCTGGCGGTTCCGGGCGTCCTGGACCCGGCAGGTGAGCATGGTGAAGATGAGGCGGTCGCCTTCCCGGCGGATTTCCTGTCGATTAAGGAGGGCGTAGAGGCGGGCCCGGAGGGCCGTCTCCAGAGCGGGAAGGCCGCCGCCGGGGGCCAGGCCGAGCCGGTCCATGACTCGCTTGGCCTCAATCACTGTCCAGGCGGCCATGGCCTCGCCGTCGCGGAGGATAGCCTCCTCCAGATCCGAGGCCTTCTCCACGGCCCGAAACCAGAGGCCGTCGTGGGCCAGCCAGAGCTTGGACGCGTCGCCGAGCCAGCGGAGAAGGTCGTCACGGGAAAGACCGGCCGTGACGTCGGCGAGAGCTTGGTCGGCGGGGGTGGAGGCCGAAACAGGTGGTGGGAGGTAGTTCTCCAGCATCTGCGCCGGCCTAAAGCCTTCGACCTTCAGGAAGTGGGCGGCGGCCTGGGCCAAGGCCTCGGCCGGGACAAGGCCGATGATCTCGCTGCCGGCCACACCAACGCCACGCTTCTCGGCCTCGCTCCGGACGGCCTCGAAAGCCGTCTGGATCGAGGTCACGCGAAAGTTGACTAGGTTCATCGATACCTGGGCCTGGTTTCTCTCGGCCAGGAAGACCCCGATGGCCCGGAGGCAGGGCAGGCCGCCCGACGACTCCCGGATAGTCCGGGCGATGTCGCGGGCCACGGAGAGGTCGGGAGTGGTCAGGTTGACGTTGAAGGCGATGAGCGGCCAACGGGCCCCGACAACGGTGGCCCCGGCCGTTGGGTGGAGACGGGGTGGGCCGTAGTCCGGGGCCCGGGCCGGGTCGGTGGCGATGGCGAGCTTCAGCCCCTCGTACTGACCCTTCCGAATCTCGGGCAGGCTCCGGCGCTCGGGGCGCAGGGCCGCTTCCTCGTAGAGGTAGACCGGAACGCCCAACTCGCCGGCGATGCGGCGGCCGAGGTCCCGGGCCAGGGCTACGCACTCGGCCATTTCCAGGCCCCGAACCGGGATGAAGGGCACGACGTCGGTGGCCCCGATGCGGGGATGGTCCCCTTGGTGTCTCTCCATGTCGATGAGGCGGGTGGCGACGGCGCAGGCGTCGAAGGCCGCCTCCGCCGCGGCGGCGGGCGGCCCGACAAAGGTGACCACGGTGCGGTTATGGTCGGGATCGGGGGCGGTGTCGATCAGGCAAACCCCTTCCGCGGCCCGGGCGGAGACGGCCGCGGCGATGGCCTCGTAGACCTCGGGCCGTCGTCCCTCGCTGAAGTTCGGCACGCACTCGACAAGCTTACTCATGGGAAGCCTCCCTGGAGTCGCGGCGAAACTTCGCGGCCCCCGACCCAGTTTAGCAGGTAGAGGGCTGTCGCCGGTAGTAGTAGCGGCCCATATCGGCGCAATCCCCTACGGAGACCCCGGTAGAGGTCCACCTCATGGTCTGCCCCAATTCCGCGGCCGCGGGCATCCTCCGAGGGAAAACACCGGCGAGGCGAGCGGAGGTTTCGACATGGACAGACCCGGCTACCTGCGACGGGCGACGGTCGGGGTGGCCTCGTGGTTCGCCTTCGGCCGGAACATGCATCTTATCGTGGCCAGCGCCTTCGCGGCCAACGTCGTGGGTACAGCCAACTTTCAGTACCTTCCTATGTACATCCGCCGGCTCGGAGGGTCCATCGAGAACCTGGGGTTCTTCTTCTCCCTCCAGACGCTGATCCTGGCCGTCTTCGTCCTCATCGGGGGTTGGCTCGTCGACCGCTTTAACCGCAAGCTTCTCTTCTCCCTGACCCCGGCCATGGCTGGCATCGCCTGCCTGATGCAAGCTTTGGCGCCGACCTGGCAGTGGCTCATCCCCGGGATGGTCTTGAGCCTCCTCAGCATGTCCATCGGCGGACCGATCTTCTTCTCGATGACCAGCGACATCGCCCCCAAGGAGCGCCGAGCGGCCTTCTTCGGCTACCAGGCCATGGCTTTCAGTGTCTGCGGCATCATCGGCCCCATCGTGGGCGGTTTCTTCTTTCAGTACCTCGACTACCGGTGGTTTCTGGCCCTCGGCGCCGGGCTCGGCTTCGCGGCCAGCTACCTCCGGAGCCTGCTCCGGGATCCGAGGGACGACCCGAACTTCGTGCCCGAGGGGGCGGAGGAGGTGGCGGGCGCGGGAACCGGGGGACGAGACGAAGCCGAGGCCGGCGACCCGGCGGGCGCCGGCTCGCGGGCCTCACCCCGGATTGGGCTCGTGGCCGACTTCGTGGCCAACTTCTGGACCTTTGGGCGGTGGGCCATCCGGACGCCCGGGGTTCTCGTCTTCATGCTTCTCATCAACCTGCCGGCTTTCGGCAGCAAGCTGACCGAGTCGTACTTCTGGGTCTACGTCAACGAGGTAGGCCTGATCGCGCCGGCGGCCATCGGCGTCCTGGCCACCATCGCCGGGGCCTTCGCCATTCCGGCCAATCTCTTTGGCAGCCGTATCGGCGATAGGCTAGAGCGGCGGGTGACCGTCTCGGTGGCGCAGTTTTCAATGGGAATCTGGATCATGGTCGCCACTCTCGTCTCCGGCTTTCCCGCCTTTGCCACCCTGTTTGTCTTTGACGGCCTCGTCCATGGGGGGCTATATCCGTCAGTCGACGCCTGGAAGGCCGACCTCTGCCCGTCGAGGCACCGGGGCACGTTCAACGGGATGCTCCAACTCGTGGGTATCATAATCGCCATTCCGGCCCCGCTGATCGGGGCCCGGCTCTGGCACAGCCTGGGCCCGGCCACGCCGATACGCCTGGCGGCCTTGATCGCGGTGGTTGCGGCTATTCTTCTGTGGAGGTTTGGGCCGAGGACGAAGAGGGCGGGGTGAGGCGCGGCTAGGATGACCAGGAATCCAATCACCGCAACGACTATCTGTCTTTCTGCCCTGAGGAGCAGATTTCTAACGTACCAGGCCAACGACACGAGCAGCAGAGAGAGGCCGAGTAGCGCACAGAAGAGCTCCAGGGGAAGAAGCCCGCGGGCGTGAAGCCCGTAGGACACCGCGACTGCAGCTAGAGGGAAGAGAAGGGAGAAGAACCCACGGGTCGCCCCTTCAGCACAGAACTTTCCTAGTATCAGACGCACGAGCAGAGTCCCTACTATGAAGCACCCGGCAACTTCGGCTGAAATATCTCCGCCGATGGCCAGAGCAAAGGTGAAGATCATGAGACTCAGCAGACCCGGTAAGCCCCAGGCCATCCCTTTCCACGACTTGCCTCCGAGGCTGCCGAACAACATAATGTAGATCCCGATAACAGAGATGTAGCTGACTGCGAGCCACTGACTGGCGACGGACCACGGGACCTGGAGGGTGAGCTTCGACAGAAGAAACGCCGCGCTGAGAACCGGGAGACCCACCGCAAAGGCGAACCGTACGGCTCCCCCAATGCCCCCGCCGAGGGCCCGTCCGGTCGGGCGGATCACCATCAGGACCCAGAGCATGGCCAGCACCAGGCCCCGACTGAAGGGTGACAGGCCAAGGCTCGACACCCTGGCCACCATCAGTAGGAGAGTCAACATAACCCCGATATCCTGAAGAAACCCCACGAAGCTCACCATCCCCAGGCTGAATGATCGCGGTCCTACACCAGAACACTGCGCCGAGCTCTGTGCTGCTCGGTATCCGAAGCCATGGGTTGCCCTGACGCGGGAACCGCGCGCTCCCTACCCCAGGCTCGGATGGCGTCGATCGCCTCAGGAGTCGTCTTTGAGAGTGGCACTATGTTGGCGAAGACCTTCCGCCAGTAGCCGTCATCGACGGCGGCGTCGCCCTTGAGAATGGCCTCCTTCGCAATCTCTGCGACCGCACTCTCAAGGTCGGCGCCCGCGAAACCGTCCAAGAGGTCGACCAAGTCCGCGAGCATCTGAGAGGGGAGTTCGGGAAGTCCTGTACCTTAGTCACACGGGCTGCTAGGAAAGCCTGGACTTCGAACGCCGACCCGCGGAGAGTTGCTCTCGCCAGACCATGATTCCCCTTCAGGTCGGCGAAGGCGGTCTCGGCCCAGTAGCGACGTCTTTGGAGGGACCGTCGGGACGCGTGGTCGCAGGTGGGCATCGACCCACTCCCTGGTATCCATGCTGGCCGGACTAACGGTGCGCATCAGCGGCGCGGCTCTGCCGAGTCCGCCCGCATGCGTTGGTTGGCCGGTGTGTCTGTCAATCTGATTCCTAAGTCGTCCCTTGATGTCTGGATACTTACCTTCTCGATGCTCTGGTCTTCCCAAGTGCGCTTCAGGAGCCAGTCAACAAACTGCTTCATGAAAGGGCATATCTGCGGATCTCTTGTCCAGATCGATCCGTTCGCCATTAATGCATTGTAGGTGCATCCACCACCGCAGAGGCAGACATATGGGCAAGTAAGGCATTCCGGCATGTTGAAGGGATGGCGTTTGGCCCACTCACGGAACGCCGGAAGGTCCTCAATTCTCGCGTCCCGGCGTATGTCTCCCCCAAAGAAGCGAGAGGTGTTGGACAGACTGTGACACGGACCGATCTTACCGTCTGGCAACACAACCAGTTGGGCAGCAGAAGCCCCGCAGTCTCGAAATCTGATGCGGCTTGAACGGAAATCGCTAATGCGTCTATGCACCATCCCCTCAATTCCACCAAGAGACTCAAGCAGGGAGTATGTCTCCAGGACTGAAGGAGCAGCATCCTCAGAGGCAACCCAGAAATGGTTCTTTCCTTGAGATGGATGATAGGGAAGTTGAAACTCAATGAAACGAGCTCCTAGGTCCCTGAAGAAGTATTCTCCGATCTGGGGCAGTTCTGAGACGTTGTGTTTGCCGACTGTAGTCGAGATTCCTACCGAGAGACCCGCATCACGGTACTTAATGAAGCTACTGACTGCCTCTGCATGGCTCTGTGCACCACCCGATAAGCCAATGCGAGCTTCGTCGTGATTACGCTGGAATCCATCAATGGACACACACACACCAACCGCATGTTCTTCCAAGAGAGGAATCAGGGCCGGATCGAAATGGTACCCATTCGTGATTATGACTGTTTGAATGGCCTTCGGATTGCTAGAGTCATACCGCATGCGTGCTATCTCGGGTATAAGTGAAAAGAGTAGACTCTTGTTCAGAAGTGGCTCGCCGCCATAGAATGTTATCCTGGCCTCCTTCGGCTTGTGCCTGTCAAGGTGACTGCGAAATGATCGCAATGCGCTTAATCCAATCTCGGTAGACATCATCGTGTCCGAATGAGCAGCGAGTTCCTGAGTCCCAAGCACGACGCAGTATCTGCACCGCAGATTGCACGCGAATGTTGTGATGAGGTACATCGAGTTGAAGCGAACGGCATCCGAAGGAGCATTGGCGGACAGCCATCGGTCTTCAAATCCTGTCTCAACAAGGATGTTCTGCCCTCGCAGATACGCGACGACGGGGGATGGAAGTTGGCTGTACTGGCCTCGCTGGACAGTTACCCAGAACGGCAATGGGAGGAATGCCATGCCGTGCCCAAATGGGCTGTATATTCCAACATGGCAGTCGGCGACTTCCATGATGTGCAGTTGACGACATACTCTCATATTCTTCAGCAACCCACTGGTCTGTAAAGAGTGTGGTCTGCAACGTAAGGACGGGCCGTTGCAGACCACCTGTTACTTCGCTTCGACTAGGCCTTGCTGCACATCAAGTACTTCAATGCAACCGATCCCTTCTTCTGGTCAAGCAGGTCAGCCGTCTCCTCGGGTGAGCATTCGACCCCCTGCACACTGCACATGATGTACTTCAGGGAGACCGGTGCCGCCAACTTCACGCTTGCGACCGCAACTTCTTCCTGCGAGCACATAATGTACTTTAGGGCGATCTTGTCTGGCATATCACTTCACCTCTCTTTCTTTTGGTTTCTTTTGGCACTGGCCATTTCCGGGACCGACCATGTGCCCCATCCTCTTTCTGCGGGCCAACAAAGATTAATTGACCCGGATAAGACCCGGATCCCGTATCGGCATATCACGCCGTTGGCCCACCTGAAGGACCTGCGGTAATTCCCGTAGCATCAGTGCCTTTGGTCGGATCATCGAATTATCCTGGCGTCTACCCGGAGAGCCTGCAGCATGGGATGCAAATAATGTTACCATTTGTCTCCATGTCGGCCGAATCCTCCCAACACCTAAAGCCGCGTTAGCTTTTTTGTAGCCTCCCAACCCGCCGTCTTCCGCCGGAGCGACCCTCAGTTCCACCCAGAACTCCGTCTCCCCGATGACCACCGCCCGGACGCTGAGATAGACGGGGGGGCCCTCGATGGTCAGTGTCCGCCCGTCCGGGAGGTGAGAAACCAGGGCTGGGTCCAGACTCGCCGCCGGCCGCCCGACGAGGTCGTCCAGGATGCTCGCGACCTGGGCTCTCACCCTCGCCCGCGTCAACTCGTCGGGCCCCTCCGGGATGACGTTCACGCTCATGACCACGAGGCCCGCCTGCCCGTGGCGGACCTCGGCCAGTTCCTCGCGCAGCCTGTCTGGCTGTATCTGGACTCGTCTACGAGCGGTTGGAGTCCCCCTTGCGACTGCGTACTAGCCGGCCGTCCGGCGAAGACACTACGACCCTGGAGCGGGTCAGATGCGCCCAACAGAGCCGCATGCTCGAACTCGCCAGCACGCTTCTACCTGATCCCGCCTGAGGCTTGGGACGAGGCCGGCGTCGCATCTCGTCCTTTGGAAGGCGAAGCCGTCGGGCAAACCTTGGCCGAGAGCCTGGGGGTCAGTCTGAGAGCGGGCGCGGAGTGCCTCCGGCGTCTGGGGCTCCCGAAGCAAGCCGGTAGTTGGGAGAGAAGAGTCTTCGGGCTGCGCTCGCGGAGCAGTCCGGCCGGACCGGTGAAGCCGGCGGTTGCCTCAGCCCCGGCGGCCAATCGCCGCGGCGGCAGGCGGCCCACAGAAGAGTAGGCCCTGCCATGCCCAACGAAGTCCCCCCCTTTCCCCTATCCCCCCTTTGCCCACCGCCAGGCCAGACGCTTCTCCCCGCCCAGCCTGTAACGGACGACCTGGTATCCCTCGTCCGTGGCCAGTGAGACGTAGAGAGCGTCGTCGCCGCCCAGGTAGACATCGGCTACTTCCGCCTTGTCTCCCGCGTCCCCGGCAAGAGGGATGGTCAGGACGGCTCGGCCCGCGCCGTCGAAGACGGCTAGGCAGTCCGGGCAACCCGCCCCGCCCAGGCGGGCGTAGATAAGTCCCCGGCCATCGACACCCACCAGCCGCAGGTAGCGGGTGTAGGTCAGGCAGTCGAGGTCGAGCTTGCCCTTGCCGCGGCCGCCGGAGGTGAAAACCCAGACCTCCCGGACGAAGGGGTTGGCCCCGGAGGTGGCCCGCGCCCCGCTGTCGGTCGGGGGAAGACCGCTCCCGGCCTCCCCCACCTCGGGCCTGGCGGCCACAACATAGAGGAGGCCATCGCTGCCGACGGCTACCGACTCGACTTCCAGGGCGATGGGCAGGTTTTCGTCAACCTTGACCGAGCCGTCGCGGACCAACTCGTAGACACAGAGGTCCTTGAGGTCGCCCTCCACCTCGGGCAGGGCGCGAAGGAAGTAGAGAAGCTTGTCGGGCAGGAGCTCGTAGCCGGCCACGACCACACCACCGCCGTGAAGGGTGTCGAGATCGAGCATGAAGCCGGCCCAGGATTCTGGCGTGACCGGGGCCTGGGGGTCGTAGGGGTCGCGAAGTTCGGCGAAACGGGTCGGGGTCGAGAGGTCCCGGGTCCACTTGAGGGTCCCGGCGGCGTCGGCGGCCAGGACCACGCCCTCCCAACCGGCCAGGAGGTAGATGTCCGGACCGGAGGCGGGATCGATGCGGCCCGAGGTCGCCTCCAGCCGCCAGGCGCCGGCGGAGAGGGCCAGGTCGGTGATGTAGGGCGGTGAGAGGGGCCGGTCGGCTTGTTGGTTACCGGCGGTCGGCTGGGTGCCGGAATCGTCGCCGGATGGCAAGAGGCCCTGACCATCGCCCGCGACCGGGGTCGCGAGAGGCCGGGCCGGGGCGGCGACAGTGGGCTGGGGACGAAAGCCGGAACCCCAGGCCAGGCAGGGGTCGAGCCGCCCGTAGACGGCGGCCCGGTCGTCTTCGGTCTGCGAGGGGGCGGTTCCGCCGGTGAGGGAGAAGACCCCGAGGAGCCGGCCCTCGGGATCGAAGATCTGGATGCGGGAGTTCAGGCTGTCGGCCACGACCAGGGCGCCCCGCTCGTCGGCGGCGATGGCCTGGGGTCCGCGTGGGCGGCCGTCGGCCCCGGCCCCGCGCCCGAATTCGCCGTCCGCCGCGCCCCAGCTACCCGCCACGACAACCTCCGAGTGGGCGACCCAAACCGTGTCGACTCGGAGGAGGGCCAGGCCGAGGGTGGCCAGGAGGGCGAGGCCCAGGGCGGCCACGGCGAGAGGTGATCTCAGTCTCAGAACAACCACGGAAAGGCCCCACCTTTCCCCGCGGGCCGGCTTCACCGACTGGCCGTCTCCCTCTATTGATAGGCGGGACCGGGAGGGGACATGACAGGCGAGGCGGTCGGAAGTGGCGGGCGAGGTGAAGGTTTCAGCCAGCCGGAAAAGCGATGGCCAGCTGGCTCGACGGGGCCGGGGGCCACTCCTCCACCCCAACCCCACGGGCTCGGAGGTAAGCGCCGACCAACTGCCTGTGGCAGAAGCGGGGGGCGAGACAGAAACAGAAGAGGGCAACGGTCTTCCCGGCTTCGGCGGCCCGCACGAGAGCCCGCAAACCGGCGACCTTCTCCTCGGTCTCCATCTCCCGAGAGAAGGCAGAGGAGTACTGTGGCCACCATTGTTCGCCGGGGCACCCCCTCCACTGGGCGAGGTAGGTCCGGAAGAGAGCTTCGCTCGGCGCCAACTCGGCATGCCGCACGAGCGGAGGCACGTCGGGGCCAGCCCTGGCGATCAGCCAGTACTCGTCGGCGTCAATGTCTCGAACCCTGGCCACGCTTGCGGTGATGATCCTGCCGAGCACGGCGATCGCCTCTCCCTGCCCGGGCCCACATGACGGCGGCAAGGCCGGTATCCGCCTGACCCACGACAAGGATACCACGGCCGCCGCGAACCTGGCAGTTTGGCGCTTGTCTTTGGGCCGATCAGCCACCGATGGCAGACGCCCCCAAGGAAGACGGCCGCCTCCCGTTGAATAGACTCGCCCGTGAGTCACCGCTCGATCGGAGGTCACCACCATGGACTGCAACTCTCATCCGGGCAAGTCGGCTGTCGGCGTGTGCGTCTCCTGCGGCAAGGGGCTCTGCGACGTCTGTACCAACAAGGTCGGCGGCAAGATGTACTGCGAGACGTGCTCCAGCAAGCTGTCGGCGGCGCCGTCGGCGCCGGATGCGGTCGGCCGGGTCAAGCTTGCGGCCGGGCTCTTCGGCATACTTATCGGCGGGTTGGGCGTGCATAAGTTCTACCTCGGCGAGGCCGGCCTGGGGATTCTCTATCTTCTCTTCTGCTGGACCGGCATCCCGTCCCTGATCGGGCTTGTCGAGGGCATCATCTACCTGACCATGTCCGACGCGGACTTCAACGCCAAGTACAACGCCCCCAAGCCTCCACAGGGGACGGCGCCGGCGGCGTAGGGCCGGGCGGAGGCGCGGCTGTCTCCATCGGGCTAGCTTCCGGTGGTGCTGGGCGCCGGCCTCGTCCACTGTAACTAGCCGACCAAAACTCGCAGGACCTCCCCCACCATGCGGCGGAACCTGTCGGCGTCGTCCACGACGTCGAGCTTCCCCTCCTCGATCAGACGCTGGGCGTGCAGGAGCGCTGGGTCGGCCAATCCGACTTGATCCATCACGGAGATGAGCCGGCTCAGCGAGTCCACCAGCCGATAGGGTCCGTAACTTGGCGGCTCCGTCAGAAGCCCGTGCGCACTGGCGGCGAGGTAACCCAAATGCAGCCGTAGGGCCGTGCGCAGGGTGGCGGCGTCGGCGCTCTGGCCGTCGCTCGCCGGTCGGGCGGTCAAGTCGAGCGCTAGAGGGGTCACTGGAGGGGCTGCCTCCGCGGCCCCGGCGATCCCCGCTTCGGCCGGCTCGCCCTGCTGGAGGCGGCACCCCCAGCGATCGAGATGAACGAGGTCGTCTATGTCACGGCGCTTGGGGCCCCTGGGGAGAGGCGCCTCGGGATAGCCCAGGGTTATGAGTAGCTCAGGAACCATGTGGTCGGGCGCGGCCAGAACACGGCGGACCGCGTCCTGATGAAAGGAGCGCACGACGCAGGCGCCCAGACCGGCGTCCGTCGCGGCTAGAAGGATGTTCTCGGCCGCGAAGCACGCGTCCATGAGTCCGAAAAGCTCCCCGCCCTCGCCCGCCTTCCGACGAGCCTTCTCCCGGTCGGCGCAGATAACGACAATGGCTTCGGCCCCGGCCGAAATGCCCGGGGCCAGGCTGCCCAGCGACCGGACCGTGTCCGGGTCCTGAATGAGAATGAACTCCCAGGCCTGAAGGTTACTGGCGCTCGGCGCCCACCGGCCACTGTCGACCAAGGCCAGAAGCCGCTGAAGCCCGATGGCCTGCTTGGTGTAGCGGCGCACGCTCCGCCGGGCCAGGATCGCTTCCCGCAAGAGCACTCTCGTTCACCTCCGGCCGGCCCAACCCTACGATGCCTTGCCGAGCGAAACAGCCGTTTCTCTCAGGCTCTCCTCCACCACTTTCCCCTTCTCGAACACGACCCGGCCATCCAACTCGACCGTCGTGTCGAGGGAGACAGAATCCGAATGGGACGGCCCAGGGACACCCGAGGGTGGGAGGAGAGACGCGCCGATGCTGCCAAAGCCCCAGGTCGTCGAACCCCAGACTCTCTGGTCTTCGAGGATGTCGCCAACGAGTCCGGCGCCGGGAAGAAAGCCAATTCCCGTGTGGGCCACGGAAAGCATTTGCGGGTGACCAAAACCCCTCAGCCACGCTTCGTAGGTCGCGGCCTCCTGGCCGCCTTCGACCGCGACAACGCGGCCCTTCTCGACTCGCACGGTCACGGGGGTCCGCACGATGCCGATGCCCGGGGAGACCGAACCGTCCAGCACAATTGTGCCGTTGACGCTTTCAAGCGATGGAGTCCAGGCCACCTGCCCGGCCATCATGTGCGTTCCCGGAGTGTCGGCGTATCCGTCCACTAGCAGGATCGGGCGGCCCGGAACATTGTCGAAGGAGACATCCTCGCCGGCATTGGAGGTCATGCGCACGTGGGTCGCCCCCCGGACGAGTTCGGCCAGCGTCTCGCCGAAGCCCTTGAGGGACCGGTAGTCAACCCGGCCCAGGCAGCGAACCATGCTGGCGGTGGCCACTCCCGTGAGGCAGTAGTGGCGCAGCTTGGGATTGCCCTTCATGGCTATCTCATAGGGTGTCGAGTAGAGGATCCACTTTCGGTTGAACTCCGCCCAGGCGTCGGCGCCCGCGAGGAGTTGGCCGAGGGCCTGGACCGGCAGGTCGGCGTCGGCCGCTTTGCTCACCCCGGCCGGCGTGGAGGTCCAGACGACCAGTGGCTTGGCCCCCGCCGCGAATGCCTCTCTGGCCGTGGCGTCGACGACCCGCTCATCGGTCTCCGTGTCGGCTGTAATGGCCAGGGTCTCCCCGGGTCTGAGCTTGAACAACTCGCGCACCAGCGTGCGCGCCGCCTTGGTCAATTCCCAATCCCACTGCCCGTCCATCACTCGCGCCTCCTCGGATCGTGGTAGTCTCAGCCACGTAGATGGTAGTCTCAGCCACGTAGATGGTGGTCTCAGCCAGGTAGATGAAGTCCTCCGCCGAGGAGTTCGGCTTTGCGGGCGATGGCGGTGGCCACCGCTCCGTCTTGAACCGCCACTCCGACCGACTTGAACAGGGTGATCTCCTGGTCGGAGAGCCGCCCTGGTATCTGTCTATTGATCAGTTGCCCTATCTCGCCCACTATGTGCCGGCGGCTGAAGAGGCCCGCTTGGATGGGAATGATGATGTCCCCGGCCTCTTCAAGACAGGCCTCGACGGAGTCGACAAAGAGCCTGCTTCTCCGGACCAGCTCCCCGGGTAGCTCACGCGTGTGGGGCCTGTAGGCGCCGATGGCGTTGACGTGGGCGCCGGGCTTCACCGCGGCGTCGGGAATGACCGGGTCGGGCGCCGTTGTGGCGGTGCAGATCACGTCGGCGGCCCGCACGGCCTCGGCGGCGGAAGCGGCCGGCGCCACGGGCAGCCCAAGCTCGCGGGTCATCCGCTCGCAAAAGGCGGTGAGCCTATCCTTGTCCACGTCGAACGCCCAGGCCTTCTCGATGGCCCTGACCGCGCACACGGCCGTAAGCTGAGAACCCCCCTGCACGCCGGCGCCGATGACGGCGACGGTTCGGCTGTCCGGCCGGGCCAGAAGATCCGTGGCCAGACCGGAGGCGGCCGCCGTCCGCAGCCGGGTAAGTCCGATCCCGTCGATCACCGCCAGCGGCGTCCCGGTCTCGGCGTCGAAAACCTGGACCAGGGCCTGCAGCAAGGGAAGGCCTCGCTCCCTATTGCCGGGGCAGATGGACACAACCTTGACCGTGGTCGTCTTCTCGGCCGGCAGGTAGACCGGCATGATCAGGACATCGCCGAGACCCGGTAGGACTATGGCCGTGCGGAGCGGGGAGATCGCTTCACCCGCCGAGAGGGCCGAGAAACCCGAGCGCACGGCCGCGATGGCTTCCTTCATCGAGATGATGGCAGCCAGGTCACTTCCTGTTAGGTATCTCAACGCGCCTCCGCTTTTGAATCGGCCCAGGTGGTCCGGGTGTACTGGAGATGCTCCAAGGTCAATCTCGAAGCTTCCTCGCTCTGACCATTGGCGACAGCATCGAGTAGTTGGCGGTGGATCTCGGCCACGGCCGTTAGCCCACCCTCGCGGGCGATACGCTCCAGGCCGTGGAGATGCATCCGCTCGCGGAGCTCCGCGACAATCCCAACTAGAGTCGTGTTGCCGGACGCGCCCACCAGCAGAAGATGGAACTCCGTGTCCAGCCTCAGAAACTCGGGCAGATCAGAGTCCGTGGCCGCGGCGCACATCCGGTCCACCAACGCGTTCGCCTGGCGCAGGGTCTCCATGGAGACCGACCCCGCCGCCTTTCCCACAGCCCACGGCTCCAGTAAACTTCGAACCTGAAAGATCTCGTCCAACTCCTGATCCGTGACCTGCGAAACACGAAAGCCTCTGTTGCGCACCGGCTCGACCAGACCCTTGTGCGACAGCCGGATGAGAGCCTCCCTGACCGGCGTCCCCGAGATGCCGAGTTCCTTGGCCACGAACTTGGCCGAAAGCACTTCACCCGGTTCCAGACGGCCGGTCACAATCGCTGTCTTAATAATGTTGTAGGCTTGTTCCTGGAATGTCTTCTGGGGAAGGACCGCGTCAATCTCACCCCAGTCCATCTGACCCCTAGGCGAGGTTCCCTTCTGCGACTCCCGCAAGTTGGCAGATCCTCCTCTTGGCCTCCGTCTACCCCGCCGGGCCACCGGTCGCTCCATAGACATGGCACCGTACCCAGTGGGTGTCGGACGTCTGGACCATCGCCGGGTCAACCTTGGAGCAGACCGGCGTGGCCTCTGGGCACCTAGGGCTGAAACCGCAGCCCGGCGGGACGTTGACCGGACTGGGGATTTCCCCTTTTGAAAGGATTTTCCTTGGTTTCAACTCCTCCTCGGCCGCCGTGACGACAGGGATGGCCGACAGGAGCATCCTGGTGTAGGGGTGAAGAGGGTCGCGGAAGAAAGCGGCCGTAGGCGCCAGCTCCGAGACCTTGCCCAGGTACATGATGGCCACTCGGCTGGCGACATTGCGCATGAGGCTGAGGTCGTGAGTAATGAACAGGTAGGACAGACCCAACCGCGACTGTAGGTCAGCCAAGCGAGCGATGACCTTGGCCTGAATCGAAACGTCGAGAGCCGAAGTGGGTTCGTCCAGGATCATGACTATCGGGTCGGTCGCGAGGGCCCTGGCCACAGCCACAAGCTGGCGCTCTCCCCCGCCGATGGAGTGAGGGTTTCGGTCGCTGTACTCCGGGGGCAGGCCGACCAAGGTCAGAAGCTCGGCCACCTTCTCCGGAAGATCGCGGGCGGACACTCTCCGGTGCAGCCGCAACGGAAGGCCGAGACTCTGCGCGATCGTTCGCCGGGGATTCAGGGATGAGCCGGGATCCTGGAAGACAATCTGGATGGCCCCCTTCTGGGCCAAGGTTCTCCTAACCGCGGCGCCGGCTACGTTCTTCCCGTTCAGGGCAATCGTCCCGGCCGTTGGTTGGTACATCCCGACGATGGTGTAGGCCACCGTGCTCTTACCGGAGCCGGATTCCCCGACCAGTCCCAAGGTCTCCCCCCGGCACACCGAAAGGTCAACGCCGTCCACCGCCCGGAGGATCACGTTCTTTCCCACGGTGAAGTACTTCTTGAGGCCAGTGACCTTCAGCACATCATCCATCTTCATCGTTCACCTCGCCCGTAGATAGCAGGCGACCATGTGACGGCCACCGGCGTCCAGGAGGGAAGGCTTGGCCTCCCCACAGGTCTTCAGAGACTGCGGACAGCGCGGCGAGAAACGGCAGCCTCTTGGCGGATTGCGGTAGTCGGGAAGCCTCCCCGGAATGCCTTCCGCGAAGCCCTGGCCGGTGAGGCGGGGGATGCACTCCATGAGGGCGGCGGTGTAGGGATGGAGGGGCCTAGCAAAGACCTCCGCCGTAGGCCCTCCCTCGACGATGACGCCCGCGTACATAACGTAGACGTACTCCGTCACTTCGCGCACCACGCCCAGGGAGTGGGTCACCAGCACGACCGCCAGGTCCTTGGTCTCGGACAGACCGGTGATCAGGCGAAGTATCTGGTCCTGAATGGTCACGTCCAGTGACGTCCCGGGCTCGTCGGCCAAGAGAACTTCTCTTGTGGCGGTCATGGCCGCGGCGATGCAGACCCGCTGCCTCATTCCCCCGCTCAACTGGAAGGGATAGGTCTTCATGATCCGATCGGGGTCGGGCAGGGAGACCTCGGTGAGAGTCTCCGCGCACCGCTTGATCAGGTGGGCCTTATCCGTCTTCCCGCGGGACTCGGTCGCGTATCTCAATCCCACCTGAAGCAGGTCCCCAACCGTAAAAACGGGGTTCAGCGCCGCGGTGGGGTCCTGAAAGATCATCGCCGCCCCGCGCTGTCGGAAAGACTGAACAGCGGCCGGGCTGGCCTTCAGCAAGTCCTGCCCTCTAAAGAGGATCTGACCCCCCTCGATGACCGCCTGGCTCGGGAGGATACCCATGATGGCTTTGAGGGTCGTTGTCTTCCCGCAACCGGCCTCCCCGACCAGGCCAACCCTCTGGCCCTTGGCCACGCGGAGGTTGACCCCGTCAAGGACCCGCGTCTTGCCCCCGTAGACTCGGAAGGAGACCTGAAGGTCATTGACTTCCAGAACAGTGTCGGTCGCCATCATGCTTCCTCCACAGTGAACAGGTCGCGTATTCCGTCGCCCAGAAGGTTGAAGCCCAAGACGATGACAACGATGGCAATGGCGGGAAAGACAGTCATCCACCAGTAATCCGGGAGGTACTTCACTCCGGCCGAGACCATATTCCCCAGGTCGGGGGCCGGCGGTTGCTCACCGAGTCCCACGAAGCTGAGGGAGGCCCCCGTCATGATGACCCACCCCATGTCGAGAGTCATCTTGGTCAAGACCGGAGAAAGGCAGTTGGGCAAGATCTCCCTGGCCAGGATGTGGAAGGTGCTGGCCCCGGTTAGCTCGGCGTAGCGGACATAGTACTCGTTCTTGATGGATGAGGCCACATTGTAGGCGAGGCGACAGTACCAGGGCCACCACATCACGGTGATGGCCATCATAGCGTGGGTCAGGTTCGGCTCCAGCACCGAGGCGATGGCCAGGGCCAGGATGAGGGGCGGCACGGAAAGGAAGATATCCGTTACTCTCATGATCAAGGAGTCTAGAAGGGAGCCGCGATTGTAGCCCGCGATCAGGCCCAACCCGAAACCGATAGGCACGGATATGGCCAGCACCAGGATACCCATGAGGAGCCCCGGCCTTAGAGCGAAGATGAGCCGGCTCAGGATGTCCCGGCCCATGTTGTCGGTGCCCAGAAGGTAGCCGCTGGAGGGCGACTGGTTGGCCCTATCAAAGTCGACGTACGGCCCCGCCTGCTCGGGATGCGGAGATACGAATGGGGCCAGCAGGGCCAAGCCAACCACTATGAGCACGAGAACGGCTCCGACAACGGAGGCTTTGCTCCGCGAGAACTTGTACCAAGCTTGGCCGAACAGATGGCGCTTCTCCATCGGCGGTCTCACCCCCTGAAGTGGTTACTTCGCGCCCAGCCTAATGCGCGGATCGAGGAGCGACACGACGACATCCACAACGAGGTTCATGACCACGAAGACCAGGCCCATGAACAAGACCACGGCGCAGATGCCGTTGAGGTCCTTGCGGAGCATGGACATGATCCCGTAGCGAGACAAGCCGGGCCAGGTGAAGACGAGCTCGACCAGAAAGGCGTTGCCGAAAAGGGACGCGAAATCGAGCCCCATGATGGACACCGTAGGAATGACGGAGGGCCGCAGTAGGTACTTCGACATCACGACGCGGCGGGGCACCCCCTGCGAGATGAGCGACGACACGTAGTCCTTACCCATGTTGTCGAGCATGGAGGCCCTGGTGATCCTGGCCTCCTGGGCCATGCCGCCGAGGGCGAGAGCCAGGGCCGGTAGGATCAGGTGGGCCAGGGCGTCGCCGAAGGCCCGGAGGTTCCCCTGCAACAGGGCGTCCAGTGTCACGAAGCCCGTGATGCTTTGGAGAGCAATCGACGGACTGAGGCGTCCTCCGATGGCTGGAAGAATCGGCCACCAGAAACCGAAGACCAAAAGGAGAAAGACCGCCACAACGAACGAGGGCGTGGCCACGAAGACATAGCCCATCACCCGGATGGTCGTGTCAATCGCACGATTGGCGTACATGGCCCCGATGATGCCCAGCAGTAGTCCGAGAGCGGATTGGAGAAGCCCGGCCATCACTACCAACTCAATCGTGCTGGGCGCGAACTGTTTGAGATCATCCATGACCGGTCTCTTGGTCATGAGGGAGTAGCCGAAGTCACCGCGGACGGCGCCCTTTATCCAGTAGATGTACTGAACGTAGAGGGGTTCATTGAGGTGCATCTCTTCCCGGAGCTGCTCCACGACCTCCTCCGGGGCCCGTGGGCCGAGGGCCATCCGGGCCGGATCGCCGGGCACGACGCGGGCGATGACGAAGATCGTCATGGAAAGGCCAACCAGGACCAGAATCGACCAGCCGAGTCTTCGTAGCAGGTAGCTCGTGGTGGTCACAATCCAACCCCCCAAAAACGACGCTCACGGGCCGACCGCTCCGAAGGACGGGGTGGGAGGCGTATCCCTGAGTCACACTGCCCCCCACCCGGTCCTCCTTCGACAAACCTAGCGGACAGCTGGTCGTCCGGCCTACTTCGGCATCCTGTCGGGATAGATCTTGATGCCGCGCATGTACCACAGGTACCCCATGACCGGGACCACAGGCTGGCCTTGCTTGGCCTGGTCAGCCGCATCCCAGACCATGTAGCCCGACTGGTAAGCTATCAAGTCGGTCTGGTCGAAGAGCGGGACGGTGACGCAGTCGTCCATGAGGGTCTTCTGGATGTCCTTGTAATTCTGGAGCCGGGCGTCGAGGTCGGTCGTAGCGATGGCCTCGTCGATGGCCGCGTCAATGGCCGGGTCGCTCACCCACTCGCACCGCTCCCAGGAGCCCACCGGCTTCGACCGGAACCGGGCCACTAGCTGGGAACCGGCTTCGGAGTAGTCGGGCGCCGTCAAGACGGTGGCGCTGAGCGGGGTCGTGGCGGCCTTCGATGAGTCGTCCACCAGGGACAGCCAGGGCAGCTTGACCACGTTGACCGTGATGCCCAATTGGGTCAGGTTGGCCTGAATCAGCAGGGCCAGTTTCTCGCGGTCGGGGGTCTCGGCAATCCAGGCCACCTCCAGCGGATACTGGCTGAGCTTCGAGTAGTACTTGGACTGCTTCAGTTCGGCCAGAGCCTTGTCCATATCCAGAGTGAAGCTCGAGGCGGTCGGGTCGTGGCCCGCCACCACGCGACTAACCACGCTGTTGGCCTTCAGACTGCCGGGGTAGATCTGGCTGACCATTGTGGCGTAGTCGATGGCCCAGGCAATCGCCTTCCGGAAATGAACGTCATCCGTGGGCGGCCTCTGATTGTTGAGGGTGAGGCTCATCAGGCTGCCAACGGCGAACCTGGCGACATCCACACCGTCAATGGCGTCCATGGCCGTGTAGTTCTCCATGGGCTCGTAAGTGCTGGTGATCTCGAGCTCCCGGCGGGATATCATGGTCTTCACCGTCACCGGGTCGGCCGAGGAGAGCAGCTTGAACTGATCCGGGTTGTTCTCGTCAAAGCCGCCCCAGTAGTCGGCGAACTTGCCGGCCAGGAGGTACTGGTCCTGCTGAAACTCAGTGACCGTGTAAGGTCCGCTGCCGGCGTCGTTGCTCTGTAGCCAGGCTTTCCCGTAATCACCGTTGGTCCCGTAGTTACCGGTCGCCTGGTTGGCGACGACCGTCTTCTTGTCGACGACGTAGAGCCGGACAAGAGTGGCCCGGAAGGGGCCGAACGGCTCGTTGAGAGTGAACCTGACCGTGTACTGGCTCGGGGCCGTAGCGGCATTGACCCGACCCTTGAACAGATACCCGAAGCCTTCTCCGATTTCGGTCAGCCGGGTCATGCTGAAGGCCACGTCTTCCGCCGTGACCTCGTTGCCACTGTGGAACTTGACCCCTTGGCGAAGATCGAACTCCCAGGTCAGACCATCAGCCGAAACCCGGTGGGCGGTGGCGAGGCTATTGGCCACCGTTCCGTCGGCATTGGGGAAGACCAGGGTATCGTAAAGATTGCAGAACGTCGCGGAGCTGGCCTCATCCGAACCAGTCGCGGGATCCATGTTCGGCGTGTTGGCCAGCATGAACCGCACCAGCTTGGGCCGGTCCGTCTGCTGGGCCGGCTTGCAGCCCGCCAGGACGCCGATCATCACGCAGACTACGGCGGCGACCGCGACCAAGCGAACCACGGTTTTCGTGCGTCTCCCCATCACTAGACACCTCCCACAAGTCTACAGCGGCGCGCACGGCAGCTCCCCGGATCGGGGGTCACTCCTTGCCGACGGCGCGCGCGAGCTCCTTGAGCTCGGGATGGATGACCCGGCCGTTGTCGACGATCTGGTGGCCGTCAAGCCAGACTGAGGTATTCAAAGACACGCCGTCGCTGTGGGACGGAGCGGCGACCCCTTCGGGCGGGGCCAGGAAGGTGCCCACGGCTCCCAGCCCCCACTGGGTGCAGCCCCAGACGCGTTCGTCCTCGCCGATTTGACCGGTTAGCTTGGCGCCGGGATGGAACCCATAACACACGTGAGCCAGGCGCATCATCTGCGGATGGTTGAAGCTCCGGAGGAAGGCCTCCCACTGGGTAGCCTCGCGGCCACCTTCGATCTTGGTCACCGTGCCGTTCTTAACCGTGAGCTTTACCGGCTGGGTGACGATACCGATCTGGGGAACCAGTGACCCATCAAACACGATTGTCCCGTTTACCGTGTCGAATGCGGGGGCCCAGCCGATCTGGCCGGCCAGCATGTGGGTGCCAGGCGTGTCGGCGTATCCGGTCGAGCCAAAAATCGGGTAATCCGGATGATTGTCAAACTCCACGTCTTCCCCGGCCGACGTGGTCAGCCGGACGTGTTTCGCCTGCCTGGTGAGCTCGGCAATCCGAGTGACGAACTTGGCCAGAGACCGGGGCTCCACCCGCGCGAACAGCCTGACAAAAACGTCTACGTGCATGGCCGGCAGGCAGAGGAAACGCATCTTCTTATTCTCTTTAGCTACGATGTCGTAGGTCTCGGAGTAGAGCAGGTACTGGTAGTTGAACTCAACCCAAGCGTCGGCGCACTTGAGAGCCGCCCTCATAGCTTCGGCGGGAAGCCACGCGTCGGTCATCCGCCCTGTCCCCAGGGGTGTGCTGGTCCAGATGACCATCGGCTTGGCCCCCGCGGCGAAGGCCGCTCTGGCCGTGGCGTCGACCACCCTCTTGTCGCTGAGGGTGTCGGCCGTGATAACGAAAGTCTCACCACCTTTCAGCTTTAGGAGTTCATTAACCAGGACATCCGAGGCTTTCCCAAGCTCCCACTCATACATGTACGACAAACCGAGCCCTCCTTCTCGACGAAGTTGAGGAGTTGTCTCCTCTGGCATGTGACATATTACGCATTACGCACCCCGGTTCGCTGAAGACGTGCTTTTCCCTTCTCTCTCTGAAGATTCGCAATCAGTGTTTGCTGGTAACGGCCTCAAGGACTAGCGGGGCGGCCAGGGCGAACCAGGCCGCGTTCTGGGGGAGCGTGGCTGAAGAGGCCGAAGGGGCGTCACCTTCGGCGCGACGGGCGCGGGTGGCCCTTCGTCGCAGGGCCCTTCCCCGCCGCGACTCCCTTGCCGTAGTCCGGGGAACGGGGGGAGGTTTTTTCCGACACCCGGAGGGATGTGCCCTCCCGGCTGGAACAGTATGGCCCCACACCTACGACCCGCAGCCTTGAGCTTACCCGCAGGGGTGATGAACGTGTCGGAGCAGGTCCAGTTGACCGACGTAATGGCCATCCTCAAGAGCATGCAGGCCCAGATGGCCACGAAAGACGAACTTCGCGCCCTCGACGCCCGCATGGATCAGATGGACGCCCGCATGGAACAGATGGCCACGAAAGACGACCTCCGCGCCCTCGACGCCCGCATGGACCAGATGGACGCCCGCATGGACCAGATGGCCACGAAAGAGGACGTCCGCGCCCTCGACGCCCGCATGGAACAGATGGCCACAAAAGAGGACCTCCGCGCCCTCGCAGCCCAGATGGCCACGAAAGACGACCTCCACGCCCTCGACGCCCGCGTGGACCAGATGGCCACGAAGGACGACCTTCGCGCCCTCGACGCCCGCATGGATCAGATGGCCACGAGAGACGACCTTCGCGCCCTCGACGCCCGCATGGATCAGATGGCCACGAGAGACGACCTTCGCGCCCTCGGTGTGCTCTTTGAGGAGCAGCGTGACCACATCAAGCTCCTGTGCGAGAGCGTGGCCGGATTGGTGGAGCGCTTCGACCGGTTCGAAGCTAGGTTCGATCACCTTGAGAACCGCGTGATGCTGCTTGAGGTCGGTCGCGGCGACGCGCGAAGAAGCCGTTAGATCGTCGGAGGGAACGGAAAGCGCGGCCGGCTGCGGACCAGGGCAGCCGGCCGCGTGGCGTCGATGTTAACAGGTACCCAGATCTCGAGCACGCACCTGGTCTCGTCCTCCAGGTCGAAGCTCGCGGGGTAGGCCTCGAAGTCGTACGAGCCGGCCAGGGCATAGTCGGAGTTCGGCAGCCAGGTTCGGTAGATGCCCTCGTAAGTGGCCGCGAGCTTGCCGAGGGAACCCCGGTGGATGAAGACGGCGTAGGCAGACGCCGTAGGCGCCACTCCCGTCCTTCACGTTGGGGATGGCCGGGCATCTGGGGTTGAACCTCTGCCATAGCCCGGCGATCTCGTTGTTCTTGTTCTCGCCGTAGTAGATCATGCCGACCACCATCATCTTGCCGCGCTCTTCAAACCTTGGATCCATGTCGACTCCTCCTCCGGTAGCCCGTTTGAACGACCGGGTCAGGGCGGCCTGCGACTGGTACTGGTACTCCAGGGCGATGTCGAGGATGCGGTCCTCCCGTTCGGCGAGGAGGCGGGCCGCCTCGGCCAGCCGGCGATTGCGGATGTAGGCGCCGGGCGTCTCTCCGGTCACGGCCCAGAACAGCCGCAGGAAATGATGAGGGGAGTACCCCACCCGCCCGGCTACGTCCTCAAGGGTCAGGCGGCGGTTAAGGTTGGCCTCGATGTAGCCACGGCCCTGTCGATCGGGTCCAGATGTCCCATAGCTCGTCACCAGTAAGAGCATAGACTGGAAGTCGCCTACGGCGCTTGATCGCGATTGCGTTCCTCGCCGGGTGGCCGGGGCCTGCCGCGGCAGGCGGGTTTGAGAAGCGCCCGGGGGGCCGTCGGGGAGCTTGCGATCAGCGTCGTCGAATGTCCCCTGGTGCGGGAGGAAATGGAAAGGCCGCGGGCGAAACTGACCCAGGCTGTTGCTCCGGCCGAGAATGGCCTCAGGTTCTACGTCCTGTGCGTAACGGTGCCAGCGGGCCGTGGTCGTGGAGGGCAAGGGTGCGGCAACCGAAGACCACGACTTCAATGTAGTCTGGGAAGGGGGGATCGCGAAGTGGGTCGGAGAACCCCGGGAGGGTTCCGTGGGTCGAAGGGAAGCGGTTTGACCCCCTGTACGGAGGAAAGGTACCGCATTCTGTCAACATCTTATGTCATCGTCGGAATCTCGACTCGCGCCGCAGCTAGAACCCCCCGAAAATGCCTTGCCCTGTGAAGGACGCCCCGATCTGAAGGGGATTGACACCTATATTTCCCCACCGGAACGTCGTAACAGTTCCAGCTGTGAAGGACGCCCCGATCTGAAGGGGATTGACACACCATTCTGCTCGTTCCATGGGATCTAGGCTCGGCAGCTGTGAAGGACGCCCCGATCTGAAGGGGATTGACACATAGAAGTTCCCCACCGTCCCCGCGAACGGGGCGCGCTGTGAAGGACGCCCCGATCTGAAGGGGATTGACACAAGACCTACTTCTCTCCGAACGCCCTCTCCCGAAAGCGTCTGTGAAGGACGCCCCGATCTGAAGGGGATTGACACGTAGCCCTAAACTGGACACGATCTGGAAGATCCCGGCTGTGAAGGACGCCCCGATCTGAAGGGGATTGACACGAAAATAACCGAACGTAATCAAGATCGCTCCAATCGCAACGCTGTGAAGGACGCCCCGATCTGAAGGGGATTGACACAAGGAACCACTTTCCGTCCGACGGGGCCGCGAAACGCCCTGTGAAGGACGCCCCGATCTGAAGGGGATTGACACAAGTGGCGTGGTGCCGTGCCACGCAAGTGACGACGGCGGCCTGTGAAGGACGCCCCGATCTGAAGGCGATTGACACTTCATGCAAGTCTGCGACAGCATAGACCGCCTCCCGACCTGTGAAGGACGCCCCGATCTGAAGGGGATTGACACAGGAACAGGGTCAGGTTGACATAGGTGACGTCCCCCTGTGAAGGACGCCCCGATCTGAAGGGGATTGACACCCGCACGACACTCTGTCCCATGGGAGACAACTCGCCACTGTGAAGGACGCCCCGATCTGAAGGGGATTGACACACTGTTATCTCCGCGGTGAAGTCGTAAGTGTATTTCTCCTGTGAAGGACGCCCCGATCTGAAGGGGATTGACACCTGGAACGCCGCTTGATACAGCTTCTGTTCTCCCGGACTGTGAAAGGCGCCCCGATCTGAAGGGGATTGACACAGGACCATGGTTAGACGTTGGCGCCACCGATGTCGTCTGTGAAGGACGCCCCGATCTGAAGGGGATTGACACGTGGACATGCGGCCCCGTCGAGTGCCCGTTGTCGCCCTGTGAAGGACGCCCCGATCTGAAGGGGATTGACACCTCTCACCCCGGCCCCGTACGTTCGGGTCTGCGGGCATTCGGCCTGTGCAAGCCGCCCCGATCTGAAGGGGATTCTGCGTGGGAATCTTGGGACCGCCGGCCCTGGCCCCGTGCCGCCGGAGAGGTTCAGGTTCAGCGTGCGGGGGCACGTCTCACATACTACAACTCGGCAAACGGCAGGGCCGTCAGGCCCGCCCCGAGGGGTAGCCGGACATCGCCGGGATGGACTACGTAGCCGGGCAGTGCCTTGTCGCCGAAGTCCTCGCGGAAGGCCTTGATGGAGGAGGCCATGGCGGAGCGCGGTGTCGCGGACAACTTCACTTCGATGGGCACGAGTCTCCCGCCGGTCTCGACGACGATGTCCACCTCCGTGCCGGCCGAGGTTCTCCAGAAGTAGACCTGCGGGTCCAGTCCGTGATGGGTAAGGGTCTTGACGATCTCGGAAAGCACGGCTGTCTCCATGATCGGGCCGCCCATGGGGCCGGAGGCCGCGTGTTCGGGGTCCTTCAGACCGGTGAGATAGCAGAGTGTGCCGGTGTCGGTGAAGTAGACTTTCGGCGTCTTGACAAGTCGCTTTCCGACGTCGGCGTGGTAAGGCCTGAGCACGATCACCTGGTAGGTGGCTTCTAGCACGGAAAGCCAAGCCTTGACCGTGTTCACGGCCACGCCGAGGTCCCTGGCCAGATCGGTCAGGCTGAGGAGTTGGGCGGTGCGCGCCGCCAAGGCCCTGAGGAAACTCTGGAACTGCGACAGATTGCCCACCTGGCGGATCGTGCGGACATCCCGCTCAAGGTAGGTCTGGACGTAACCCGCATGCCAGAGGTGGTTGTCTCGCCCGGGGTTGGCGACAAGCTCCGGATAGCCGCCGCGCAGGAAGTCCTTCCAGACACTCTGGAACGAGGCCTGTGAACCTGTGCCCTGGGGTTGTCCGAGCTCCCACGGCAGAGAGGCTTGAGGGTTTCCCTCGGCCTCCCGGCGCGAAAGGGGTAGCAGGCGGAGGATCGCCGCCCGGCCGGCCAGGGACTCGGTGATCTTCTCGGCGAGCAGGAGATTCTGGGAGCCCGTGAGCAGGTACTGTCCGGTTCGATCCCGGTGGGCGTCGATCCTCTCCTTGACGTAGGGAAGAAGAATGGGCGCGCATTGAACCTCGTCGATAATCACCGGCGGGGCATGCATCTGGAGAAAGCCGCGGGGGTCTTCCATGGCCGCCGCCTGGACATCGGGAAGCTCAAGGGAGACATACCGGCATTCCTCGCCAAAGAGGCGCCTCAGCAACGTGGTCTTGCCTGACTGCCGGGGACCGGTCAGGACTACGGCGGGGAATTCGGATGCGGCTCTTTCAAGGACCGGTTCCAGTGTCCTTCTAATATACCTGGGAGCCATGGCGCGCCTCCTTGGTGCAATTATGCACTAAAACTGCAAAGATGCAACCGCTTTGTTCCTGGCGGAAAGACGGTGGCGGGCCAGCGAGCCCTCATCGGCTGGACGGGCGCGATCGGAGAAGAAGACCTCGCCAAGTGGGGGGACGAGGCGGGTCATGGGAGGAATTCGAGAAGCTGCGGGCGAAGCTGAGCCACTGACTCTCGTGGAGGGCAAGCGCGTCGACCACAACTTCTAGTCGGTCTGGAAAGGGGGGGCTCGGAGTGGATCGGAGAACCCCGGGAGGGTTCCACGGGTCAGAGGGGGTCGGTTTGACCACCTGCGTGGAGAGAAAGTACCGCATTCTGTCAACATCTTATGTCATCGTCGGAATCTCGACTTCCGCCGCAGCTAGAACCCCCCGAAAATGCCTTGCCCTGTGAAAGGCGCCCCGATCTGAAGGGGATTGACACACCGACGACAAACGTTCCTCCTCCATAGAGGAGGATACTGTGAAAGGCGCCCCGATCTGAAGGGGATTGACACTTCTTACTGAGCCAAGGATAAGTCACCTTACCCAAGGCTGTGAAAGGCGCCCCGATCTGAAGGGGATTGACACATCTCTTGCACCCGTTGCCCGCTGCTCAGTTGCTTCCTGTGAAAGGCGCCCCGATCTGAAGGGGATTGACACACGACGAACATCTCCGGGCAGACCAGCGCGATGGGACCTGTGAAAGGTGGCCCGATCTGAAGGGGATTGACACAACCAGGACATCCAGAAGACTCAGCCCGGTCAGCAGCCCTGTGAAAGGTGCCCCGATCTGAAGGGGATTGACACCCGATGGCACCGGAGTACCTGCTTTCGACAACAGCTGTGAAAGGTGCCCCGATCTGAAGGGGATTGAGACACATGGCGGCCTTTCCTTCGTTCAGGAGCCGACCTGGCCTGTGAAAGGTGCCCCGATCTGAAGGGGATTGACACAAGTCCTCCTTATCCCTGACTTCCGCAAACCTCCTTTCTGTGAAAGGTGCCCCGATCTGAAGGGGATTGACACCAGAATCACGAACGCGACGCCGATGGTTTTCTTGACTGTAAAGGGTGCCTCGATCTGGCGGGGATTGACACTAGAGCTCGTTGTCGATTACGTCGGCCGGGCCCCAGCTGTGAAAGGTGCCCCGATCTGAAGGGGATTGATACTTGACCTTCGCCATCGGTGGTGCTGCGTTCACGTCTGTGAAAGGCGCCCCGATCTAAAGGGGATTGACACGCGTGGATCGCCAACTCTCCCCGGTAGCGAGTCCGCTCTGTGAAAGGCGCCCCGATCTGAAGGGGATTGACACGAGCTGACGCAGGGCGTTGGTCTGTTCCGTGATCCCCCTGTGAAAGGCGCCCCGATCGGAAGGGGATTGACACAAGCACACCCGTGCCCGCAGGCATGGCAATACACAACTGTGAAAGGCGCCCCGATCGGAAGGGGATTGACACTAAGAAACGCGGACTGACTTGCTGTGCCACTGATAGGGTCTGTGAAAGGTGAAAGGTGTCCCGACCTGAAGGGGATTGACACGAGTTTAGGACTGCGTCGAAGTCGACACCTGTGAAAGGCGCCCCGATCTGAAGGGGATTGACACAAGACTCCCGGCAATTAAGCACGGTGGGCAACCCCAGCTGTGAAAGGACGCCCCGATCTGAAGGGGACTTGACATTCGCTTCCGCGACGCTCCACTTCGCCGGTCAGAGCAGCATCCAGAACGCCTGCCCCTTCCCCCCACGCCTCGCCTTTCCCCAGGACTCCCCCCCACCTGCGGCGAACCGTGCTTCCAAAACATAGCAACGCGAGCGACACGCCCACCACCGCCCCTACCGAAGGAGGCCTGATCCCCATCTGGGACGCCCTTCACTCCTTCAAGGTAGCCCGCTACCGGCTCACCTACCGGGTGATCCGGCCGGTAGCCTTTGAGGGCTACCTGGGCTCGGTCCTGCGGGGAACCTTCGGGGCTCGCCTGAGATGGATCTCCTGCCCGTCGAGGACGGCGCCCTGCGTGGGGTGTGAGTGGCGGACACGGTGCGCCTACGCCTACGTCTTCGAGACGCCCGTGCCGGAGGGCGCGGAGCGCTTGCGGACCCACCAGGACATCCCCCGACCCTTCGTGATTGAGGCCCCTCCCCCGGGAGCGCTCCGGCTGGCCGCCGGCGACGAACTCAGCCTTGGCCTTATCCTCCTGGGCCGGGCCGTGGACTACCTCCCCCACTTCATCCTGGCCTTTCGGGAGATCGACCGCTTCTCCCAGGGTCCAGGGGCCGGGCCGGGGGCGAACGTGCGCCTGGAGGAGTTCGCCGTGGCGCGGGGCGGGTTCGGTTGGCGGGTTGACGCCGCCGGGGAGACGGTCTCCGACGCCGCGCGGGCGGCGCCCTCAGCTAGGGTGGCCCCATCCCCGGACGAGGTCGTCTGGTGCGCCGCCGACCCCCGACGGGTGGCTGCGGGCACTGTCCTCACCGGACGCGAGATCATCGCCCGGGGACCGGCCGGGGTCGCAGGGTCGGCAGAGGCGGCGGGAGACGATGGGCTCAGGACCCTCACCATCACTTTCCAGACGATGACCCGCCTGAAGCACGAAGCCGGCTACGCCCGGCGACCGGAGTTCCACATTCTCGTTCGAAGCCTACTGCGGAGGGTGTCGAACCTTCTCTACTTCCACGGCGGGATCGACCTCGGCGTCGATTTCCGGGATCTTATCGCCAGGGCCGGCCAGGTCTCCCTCACCCACGACGGGACCCGCTGGCAGGACTGGACCCGCTACTCCAGCCGGCAGGGCGCGGCCATGGACCTAGGCGGCTTCGTCGGCGAGGCCCGCTACGCCGGCGACCTGGATGGTTTTCTTCCCCTCCTGCTCATCGGGGAGTATGTTCACGTGGGCAAGAACGCCACGTTTGGGCTGGGGAGGATGAGGGTTGGGAGCTGATTAGGAAGGTCGCCTTGGCGCAGAATGGCTATGAGGGTTGAAGGAAGGATGACCCTGCCGACGCGCCGAACTCTATGGCAGTTGCGCCCAAACACAGATGCCCCAGACTCCGCCACCGTCCTGCCTTCTTCGCTCTCCTTCGCTACTGAGCCAGCTACGGGCGCCCAGAGGGGGCACCTCGCGTGTATTGTCCGGCCCACTTGCCGCGCCCATTCCATCGAGGCCCAATCCGCTCGCTTCCGTCTCGCCCACACCCGTTCCACGCATCGCTCGGACTCCACGGGCCACACATGCCGCCACGCGGGCTCCTCTGCCTGGCGAGCCTGATCATCCTGGCCGCGCTCCTGGCCCTGGCCTCTCCGTCCGTCTTCGCCCAGCCCACCGCTCTCGCGGCGCTGCCCCTGGCCCAGGAAGCTCCGCCGTCAGAGCCGCAGAGCGTCGATCCAATGGACCGGCTTTCGGCCTACCTGGACTGGATTCGGCAGGAGACGCGCGACTACCGGGATGCCCTGGAGACGGATCGGCAGGACTTCGTGGACATGGCCCATTTCGTGGCCTGGTGCGTCATGGGCCTCGTGACCCTCGCTGGCGTCGTCGTCATGTACACCGCTTTCCGCAACAGCAATGAGATTCGCAGGATGATGGACCGGAGCGCCCAGGCCATCGAGACCGAAGCCACCCTGCGGCTTAGGAAGTTCGAGAGCGACACCCGGCAGCACTACGACGATGTCCTGGCCAGGGAGATCGGCGCCGTTCGCACGGACCTCGCCACCCTGCGTTCGACTGTTCAGCGTGAGCGAGGCTTCCACGACAGCCGGGTTCTGATGCTGGCGACCGGAGCCGAGTGGTCGTCGGACCTTGTTCGCGTCGAACGCGAACTGGACCGGCTCGGCCTGAGAGTCACCAGAGAACCCCTGGATGAGGCGGACGTATCTCGGTCCGTAAGGGGCGCCAGCCTCGTTGTCTACCACCTCCAAGACAGCTCCGTCGGACGCCTTGACGCCGGTCTCGGCCTGGTCATCGGGGCCCTTCAGGACCTGGAAGCAGTCGTTCCGCTGGTCATCTACTTCACCGGCGCCGGCCGGGTCGAGGGCAAGAATGACAAGGCCATCAAGGACTACCTATGGGCAACGTTCGCCAACAGCGCCCCCGCCCTGGTAAACCAGATATTCACCAGCCTCTTGACCCTCAGCAGCGTCCGCGAGACCGCCGGAGGGTAGGTCAGGAGCTAGACACACCGCGCCAGCGGAACAGAACCTGGAGGGATGCTCGTGAGCGGTGACGCTCTTCTTCTCATCGATACGGACCGGATCAAGGGCTTCGTCTTCGCCACGCCCTATCTACGGGATATCCGCGGCGGCAGCGCTCTTCTGGACAGGTTGAACCGCGAGGAGCACCAGGGCGCGGGTGCCCGGGCCAATGCGACTGACCTGACCCCCATTCCCACCCTGGTGGCTAAGCTCGCGCCCGGCTCGGAGTGCATCTACGCCAACGGCGGCACGGCCCTCTTTACCCTAACCCTGCCACCCGCCGATATGGAGGAAGTCATCCGGAAAGTCTCTCGTGCGTACGCAGCCTTCGGGGCCTCGGCCACCAGCGCGTGGGTTCCGCTTCCCGAGGGCTGGACGGGCGAGACGGATCTCGGCCCGCAACTCCGCCTTCTCGCCCACCGGCTTCGCGTGGCCAAGGACGAACGCCCGACCCACACCGTACTGGCCTCCTCCCCTTTTCTGCGTCCGTGCGAGGCCTGCGGAGTGGAGTACTCCCGAAACCGCCTGAAGCGTGATCGACGCCAGCAGCGGCTGTGCCCGGCCTGCCTGGCCCGCCGCGACTCGGCCAGGGACGCCACCTGGGCCAGCGACCTGCGCAATGAGATGGGGGCGGACCTGGCTCGGCTGCCGCCGCCGGACGATTTCGAGGAGATCGCCGAGACCTCCTCGCCCAGCGGCTACATCGGCCTCATCTACGCCGACGGGAACGGCATGGGACAGAGGGTCTCTAAGATCGGCCGGCTGAGTCACCTCCAGAACTTTGCCTCCATCGTGGACACATCCCTGAAGGCGGCGGTGGGCCGGGCCCTGCAGAGCCATCTCAGGCCGGAGCCGCGAAAAACCAAGTCCCCATCCGAGACCGGGCAGCCGCCCGAGGGCGAGGCGCCGTCCGCTGGCGACGATTCGCGCAAACCCAAACGCCCCTTTGAGGTCCTCATGCTCGGCGGCGACGATCTGGTGATGGTCACGCGGGCGCAGTCAGCTCTCGACGTCGCCCTGGCCACAGTAGAAGAGTTCGAACGCCTCACCGGGGAGAAGTTCAAGAGTCACGGCTACGCCGGCGAGGAGTGGGCCAAACCGGTGAGCCTGTCCGCGGCCGTCGTCATTAGCCATTCTCACTTTCCGTTTGGGTCGCTTCTTCACCTGGCCGAGACGGCCCTGAGGGCGGCCAAGAGGGACGGAGCGAGGGCAGCGGCCCAGGTCGCCTCTCCCCCAGCCCGAATCAACTTCCTCGTCGTCAGCAGCGCGAGTCACGTGGACTTTGACGACTACCGCGAGGATCAGCTCGAACTCAAGCTTGAACCCGAACGCGCGGGCGAGAAGCGCCGTGAGTTCGTCCTCACCGCCCGGCCCTACTCCCCCACTGGCCTCAATGGCCTGCTGACCGTCACCCGCAAACTGGCCGCCCTTCCGCACTCGCGGATACAGCAGTTCCGGGAGGCCTGCTACATGAAACCCCTCCGGGGCCAGGTCGAGGCTCTGGCCACCCTGGCCCGAATGAAGGAGAAGGATCGGGCTCTTGTCTGGGAGGCCGTGACCGAGACCATGGGCCGCTGCCACCGCCGGGAGTTTCCGTGGTTTCCAGCCGGTTCCGGCAGCGACGATAAGCGGCGGACACCCTTCGTGGACATAGCCGAGCTTATGCCCTTTGTGAAGCCCCAGGAGGTGGGCGAGCGGGATGGACGCTAGGGACCACCTGATCGTGGACTATCGCCTTGAGTTCGCCGGGCCCGTGCACTGCGGCACGGGTCTCCGGGCCGGTTTGGTCGACCACACGGTGACCCGGGGCCCGGATAAGGCTATCCGCATTCCCGGATCGACGGTCAAGGGCATGACCCGCTGGCAGTGCGAGTGGCTCTGCCGGCTGGCCTTGCCTCCTGAGGAACGCGAGGTAAGCTTTAGTCCCCTGATCGAGGACATCTTCGGCTCCAAGGCCCGGGAGAGCACCCTTTTCTGGGATGACGCCCTGCCTGAGGACGCCGTAGCCGCGGACTCCCCGTCCGAGGAGCCTATGAACTGGTATCCGGGGCCCTCCCGGACCCGGGTGGCCCTGTCCCGGCTTACCCGAACGGCCGAGCCGGGCCGCCTTTTCACCCGGGAGCAAGCCCCCGAGGGTATGACCTTCCTCGGCCGCGTCGCCGGCTGGCTCGGTGGACCCCGGCTACCGGGGCCCGCCTTCACCTACGGGTTGCCTCTGCTGGTGGCCGGGCTTGTCCTCGTAGATCAGATTGGGGCCGCCCGCTCGACCGGTCTCGGCCGCTGCCGGACCAGGCTCACCTGTCTGGAGGTCAACGGGGAAGCCGTAGAGCCGGCGGACCTCATCCGCCACATCGACGATCTTGAGTACTACAACTACGCTCGGCAGGAGGGGTGATGGCGATGACCTGGTCGCGCATGGCGGTTGTGATGAAGGCGGCGACCGCGCTCTCCTTTCGGGCTACCCGTGACCCGCAAAGAGGAGCGGGGGTGGACTTTCTGCCCGGGCCGTCGCTCTTCGGCGCACTGGCGGGGGCCCACCGACTCCTCCGTCCGGACAAGACCGAGGAGTTCAACGCTCTCTTCGGCCGCGACGGGATCCGGGTTTCGAATGGGTATCCGCTGGATCGGCCCCGGGCGGAGGAAAGCTCGGGCGAAGCGGACATGCCTGGTAAGGGCGCCGGGCCACCCGCCGCCGGCAACCCTGCCGCCAAAGCAGCCACCCCGCCCCGCCCCGTGCCGGCCACGGCCGTGAGTTGCAAACGGGCACCGGGATTTGAGCGGGCTCAGCCGGCTGGCGCCACGGACGACCCGGACAACGAGCATCACGGCGTGCGCGATCGGCTCCTGGCCCTAGGGGCTTTCGCCTTGAGCGGGCGGGAGAAAGTGACCCCCCTAGAAGATCTGGCCGTCTGCCGGGCCCTCAAGGGCGAGCCGGAGCACGAGCACGAGTGCGGGCAGCCCACCGACTCCCACAAGGGCTTCGCCGTGCGCGACGCGACCGGTCGCTGGCACGGCACGCGGGCGAAGATGGGGTCTCTGGTCCGGGTCGGCATTTCGGACCTTACGGGGACCTCGGAGCCCGAGGTCCTCTACTCCCTGCCAACCCTGGAGGAAGGGAGCCGCTTCGGCGTTGAGTTCACGGGCGAGGCAGAGCGGCTGGCGATTCTCAGCGGCTTTCTGGAGGAGGCTTGCGCGGATGGAAGGCCGGGAGCCGTAGCCCGCACCGGACGCCCCTCCCCTGATAAAGTCCTGCGGGTGGGAACAAACCGCACCCGCGGCTGCGGGGCCCTGGTCCTGGCGGTTCGTGGCGATATCGAGGCCGCCGGCGAGGACCGCGAGGCTTTTCACGAGCGGCTGGAGGGGTTCGATGGACGCTTCCGAGACCTCTGCCGGGGGTACGGCATTGACACCCCCGCCGCCTCTTACTTCTCGGTCACACTTCTCTCCGACGCCATCATCCCCGACGGAGCGCTCCGTTACGTCTTGCGCCTAGACCCGCCCTACCTGGGGCTAGGGCGCTCGGGCGAGAGCCTCAGCCTCGTCTGCCACTCCGCCACAGCCCGGCGCGTCCACGGCTGGAGCGCCTTCTGGCGGATGCCCAAGCCCGACGAGATGGCCATAGGCATGGGCTCGGCTTTTCTCTACGCCTGCCCAGACCCGCTCTCGAACGAGATGCTGGATGGGCTGGCGTCCCTGGAGGCCGGTGGCCTGGGCGCCAGGCGGCAGCAGGGTTTCGGAAGAGTGGCCGTGTCCGATCGATTTCATTGGGAATTGGGGGGTTCGTCATGAGGGCCCTAAAGATCAGGCAGGCCGTGGCCCTGCAGGCGGAAGAGGTCTACAAGGAAGCTACGGAAATGGCCGGCGAGATCCGCTCGGCCTTCCAGAGCCAGCGGGACGAGGGCCGGGAGGGCGCCGGGCGCGGCCAGCTTCGCCAGTTTGAGGCCACGATTTGCTCGTCCGACACGGTGGGCGCCATTCTCGACTTTGTGAAGAGGCAGACCGCCCGGCTGAAGCCCTGGCGGGAGAGTCACCTCGGCGAGAAGTTCTTGGACTGGGTCGGGAAGAAGCTGCCGGCGCACATGGCGCGGATCGGCGAACGACTTCGGAAGCAGCAGGCGGAACCCCTCACCGAGGAGGAGACCCTCGACGTCCGGCTGATGGTGATTCAGGAGTTTGTCCGGGCCCTGGTCTCCCACGTCGAGTATCTTAAGGTCGTCGAGGCGGGTGGTCCGCTGTGATCGACCGGGCGACCCTGAACGGCAAGCTCCGTCTTCTCTCAGAGGGCGACATCTACGCCGATGCCGTCAAGCTGGCCAGGCCGGTGGGGCGGATCGCCAACAGCCAGCTCCAGGCCATACGCGGCCGGGCTGGGTCTATCGAGAACCTCGCCCGGTATCTGAAGGATCAGGAAGGCCGGAGTTGGGCCGAAGACCGTTGGTACTACAAGGACTTCTTCGCGGGCGTGCGGGGCGCCCTCAAGCGGGTGGAGGAGCGCGCGAGTAGGCTCGTTTCAGAGCTAGGCCAGTCGGGAAGCACCGCGGTTGGCCGCCTCAGCCAACTCCCCGAGGAGGCCGCCCGGAGCGAGGCCCACCGCCGCCTGGTTAGGGCCTTCGTGGAACACTTCGTGGCCGAGCTTCAGTATCACCAGGCGCCTCGGCTGCGGGACCCGGTGTCTCCGCCGGCATTGACGGCCGCGCTCGGGCGAGGCGCGGGCTCGGGGCCGGGGCGCACTGGTCCGCGGCAGCAGCAGTCTGGGTCAAGGAGGCCGGAGAGACATGATCCACGGTGAGACACGATACGTCTTCACGGGCTGGCTCGTCTTGGAGACGCCCCTTCACATCGGCGGCGGAGGCTCGGGCTTCGCCCCCACCGATCACCCGGTCCTGAGAACGGCGGCGGGTCTCCCGACCATCCCAGGCTCAAGCCTGAAGGGTGCTTTCCGAAGCGCCGTGGAGCGCCTGGCCGGAAGCATCGACGGGGTCAATGCCTGCGCTCTGGTGCCGCCCGCCGACAAGGACGACTTCAAGTGCATGGGACCCCAAAGCGACAAGCAGAAGGACTTCAACCGGAAACGGGCCGACGAGACCTGGTCCCAGTCGAAGCTCCTCGCGGAGCTGGAGGGTCGCCTCTGCGACACCTGCTGGCTCTTTGGCTCGCCCTACGCCGCATCCCACATCGAGTTCGCCGACCTCGTGCCCGAGGGTGGAGGCCGGCCGCCGTCAACGGTTCGCGACGGGGTAGCCATCGACCGCGATACCGGCAAGGTCCTGGACCGCCGGAAGTTCGACTACGAGGTCGTTGAGACCGGCCTCCGCTTCCCTCTGGAGATCACCGTCACCGTCCTCCGGCCGAATGATCTGGGCTTGGCTTGCCTGGGTCTCGGCGAGCTTCTCGCCGGTCGCATGCGTCTGGGCGGCAAGGTCTCGCGGGGCCTCGGCCGGGTGCGCCTGGAGAAGAAAGGGTTTCGCATCTTCTCCCTGGACCTGTCCGACCCCTGTACCCCGGACCCGACCGACCCCGCCACGCGGCCCCTGTCCGACTCCGACAAACAATCCAGGCGCCGGAAGCGTGCCGAGCGGCTCCAGCGCTTTCTCCTAGCGCGGTGCGGCGCGCCACCTCCGGACACCCCGCTGTCGGCCGTGGGCTTCGACCTTGACGGGACCCCCGATCCCGAGGCTTTCCTGAAGACCCAGGTGGCCGAGCTTCTCCGCATGGCCAGTACGGTTTCCGCAGCTAAGGAGGGGTAGTCTATGCTGAACCGCCTGGTAAACGAGGCCCTCCTGGAGTTTGACCTGGTAACGAAGTCGCCGACCATGGTCAAGACGGGCGACGAGGGCGCCTGCGTCACGACCTACCGCGACGGTGAGTGGCTGCCGTGCCTTCCGGGAAGCTCCATGAAGGGCGCCCTTCGCAGCCACTTCGAGCGGGTCGTCCGCGGCCTCCGGCCCACCGACAACGTTGTCTGCGACCCGCTGGGCTTTGGGAACTGCGGGCGCAACCTCCGGGAGGCCCAGAACGGCGAGGAAGTCTACCGCGGGTCCTGCCCCGCTTGCCGGATGTTTGGGTCCACGGCCATGGCCAGCCGTGTTATCTTCAGCGACGCCCGCCTGGCCCCGGATCAGGATGTGGTCCTTGAGCACCGCGACGGCATCGCCATCAACCGTCTCACCGGAGGAACAGACCGTCACCTGCTCTTCGCCTTCGATCCCATGGCCTCCGGAACCCGCCTTGTCTTCGAGGCCACCTTGCGCAACTTCGAGGCCTGGCAGCTCGGGGCGTTGTTCCTGCTGGCCGAGCACTTGGACAAGGGTCACATCCGCCTCGGGTTTGGGAAGTCGCGCGGCTTCGGAGCCGTGGCCGGGCAGGTCAAGCGGGCCACGGTCTCCCACTTCGGCCCCGGCGGGCGCGAGGCAACCGACGAAATCTGGGGTCTCGGGCGCTTTCTCGACGGGGGCCGCTATGGAACCGAGGCCAAGGACTCTCTCTCGGCTGCCCCCACTCGGACCGAGGAGACCCTCCAAGGGCTCACCCAGACCCTGATCTACGAGGATTCGGCCCTGAAAGAACTCGCGGCCACGGCCGCCAAGGAACTCGTCCAGAGGATCGAAGCCTGGCCGAAGAAAGCGACCTCGGGCGGTGGGGAGGGGTCCTCGCATGGCCGAGATAGTCGCCACCGGGCAGGTGGCTAGTCTGCGGGAGATTCTGCGGGACCTCGGAGATAGGCTGGCCGAGCAGAGGGCCACAGCCCTCCTGGAGCGCGAGCCGGACGGCTGGACCGAGGAGGTCGCCGCCCGGGAGACGCTGGTCTTCGGACCCTGGCGCCCCGGCCTTGATCCCGATACGTACGATCGCGGCTACGTGTTCACCGAGACCTTTCAGGTGGCCTGGCAACGGGGCGACGCGGGGGCCGGTTTCGCCGCCTCCTATGTGGGCGCCGGACCCGCGCCGGAGGCCTTCGGACCGGGGCGGGAAGTGTGCGCCGGGGCGGAAAGGCGCTACATGCTGTGGGGAACCAGGGCAAGCGCCGGCCCCGATTCGGGAGCGGTTGGCCTCGAGGCCCACGGCGAGTTCAAGGAAGGCCGCCTGCCCAATCCGATCTGCCCCCTTCGCTACCACGTGGCCGAATCGGTGAAAGAGGCCTGTCTTGTGGCCAGAGAGTTCGCCGACCCCGCCACCGGCGAAGTGGTCGCCTTCCGGTATGTTGCAGTGGTCGGAGTGGAGGATGCCGTATGACCCTCAGAAACCCCTACGACTTTGTGAGGTTCGAGCCGGCCCGCATGCGGAAGGTTCCCGCCCCGCGGCACGACGTGATGACCGGCCTCTGGGGCAACCTGGAGGGCGCCATCACGGCCGAGACCCCCATCTTTATCGGCCATTCGGAAGCCGGCGGGGGCCGGGCCGCCCGAACCGCCGCCTCGCCGCCACGGACGTCGCTGGTTGACGCCGAGAAGCGACCGATCATCCCTGGTTCGACGCTCAAGGGCCTCTTTCGATCCGTGGTGGAAGCCGTGGCCCCCGGCTGCGTCCGGATCGGGATGTCGTCCTATCGTGTGCCGCAGGAGTTTCTCGGCTGCGACCCCGGGCGGCCGGAAACAGCGGCAACGGCGAAGGTCTGTCCGGCCTGCGCTCTCTTTGGTCTGGTGGCCCAGGGCGGTCTCCGGGCCGGGCGGGTGTCGGTGGACGATGCCGTGGCCACAGTCGCCAGCGGTGCGGGGCAGGCCGGTAGCGGGGAGAATGCCGTCCCGGCCGACCACCCCGTGGTCTGGCTCCCGGTTCTGAGCTCGCCTAAGCCCCAGCACCGGGCCTGGTACGCCGACCCCGAGGGTGGGGCGGCCGGTCGGAAGTTCTACTGCCACCAACCCTCCATCCGCACCGCGACCGGGGCGGTGGCGGCGGACAAGCTTCAGAACCAGCGGGTGAAACCCCTGGGCGCGGGCACCGTGTTCACCTTCCGGGTCAGCTTCCGGGGCCTCAGCGCCGATGAACTCGACCTTCTGCTCTTCGCCCTCGTCCTTGAACCCGACATGCGGCACAAGGTGGGCACCGGCAAGCCGGCCGGGCTGGGGTCGATCCGGGTGGATCTCGTGGCCGGCGAGGTTGGCGACCCCCTGGCCGAACTGGCCCGGGGAGACCAAGCCCGGCGGCTTGAGGGCCCGGCTCTTGAGGAGTGGCTCCGCGAGCGGGTAGCGGCCTTCACCTCCACGCATTCGGGTGGGGCCCTTGACGACCTCCGCCGGATCTGGCACTGGCCACCGGATGACGTCACCTACGCCTACCCGAGCCGGGAGTGGTTTAGCAAGAACTCGACGGCGAGGTTGTCGGAGTACCGGTAGGGGACCTCCATGCCCTTGGGCAGAAGCGGTGCCTAGTCGAAGTGATCCCCCGCTTCCGGGGGAGTACTGAGTGCCTGAAGTTGGTCTTTGGGACCTACTGGAGGGCAAGTGAACGCCGGTGTCGCATCCGGTTCCGTGGGCTTGGGCGCCTCCGGATCGAGCGCCACAAGGAGGATCGACGAGCCGACCGTCAGAGCGCAGATGAGGCAGAGAAACCATCCTGCCATGACCCGAACTCCGGATCTCTTGACAACCAAATGAGGCTTGATCGGTGACCGCCTCGTGGCGCGTGCTAGACGTGTCGCCAACGCGCATGTGCAGAGCCAAAGGACTCGCCATTCCCGCGCAACTCAATGGCCATGGGCCTACATCTTGCGCAACGGGCGCCCTCAGAGAGTTGTCTTAATCCCTTGGGTACTGCGCACGCAAACTCGCGGCAGCTAGGTAGAGGCCGGCGGCACCAATCAGGAGACTGAAGACGTTGATCGCATCGTCAGGCACGATGAAATCAGGCCAGATGATCTTGACAATGGCCATGACCAGAACGCAACCAAGGAGCCCACCGAGTGACCAAACGACATGCTTCCGTGCTACGTAGTTCCTCAGGAGGGCACCCGTAGCCCCACTCGTCAGGAGGTTCTTATACTCATACTTGTGAGTCCCGACACGGAACTCGACTCCCTCGCTGAACGTTTCCAGCCACCGAAAGTGACCAACCCGCCCAGAGCCCTTTTCGATGGCGGCGCACGCCACCTCAAGGGCATCCTGTTTCGGTATTCCCGTGACGTCGACCAAGATGCAGTCCCGGTACAACCGGAGGGACGTAATCGATTCCTCAGCGTCCGTGAGACGCAGCCTTGAAGCGACCTCGTACGGCTCGTTCTTGGCAAGTGCAACCAGTCGCGCCTGCACTTGGCCAACCACGTGGGCGACTCGACCGCCAACCGGAAACACTATGCGAACTTCACCTATGTTGGGGTACTCGCGGGCAACTGCGGCAATCGTATCAACGTAGGTGTCGATGCGTGGACTGCGATACAGTACCTTGACGAGGCCTAGCTTCTCTGCAGCCATTCTAGTCGCCCCCGCCCCAAGCCCTTTGCGCGCTTCAGCGCCAGCAATGCCTCGCCGGGGCTTCGACCGGCACCAATTGAAAACGATAAGCCGTCAAGCGAAGTCGGTGTGGCGCTCGGCGGCAAGATGCATGGCGCTTCTGCAAGGATGCTGTCACCGGCGCACAGTATGATCGAACAGCCGTGCGCCAACAGGTGCTCTCTGATTCGACCGATCGCGGCTTCCACTACACGGGAGAACGCACGCACCGCCGCTGTATCCTCAGACAGGACAAGCGACTCAAGGCGTCGGCCGATGTCGTCTCCATCGATCGCGTAGTAGTACACTCACATCCGTCCAATGGCCCGGGAAACGTCCACTCATCGCACGGGCTGGGCTGGCTGGCGCCACGCCATTGCAGAGGATCGTCTGCCGTCCAGTCCCGTCAGCCAACCCCGCTGTGACTCCAGTCAACACTCCATGCCTGCGTCAGGCAATTCCGAACTGAGCACTGCCTCCCGGGTCAAGAAATGGGGCCCGCCGCAACTCGCGTTGACCCAGCGTTCACTGGAAAACCTTGCCTGCTGAAGTTCGGCGCGATAGCCCCATCGCCCTGCCGATAGCCGAACTGTATACGAGGACGGAAGGCCATGCAGTGATTGAGGTGCGTGCGGCGTGTCAGCGACACCAGTTCGCGGCCTCGATTGAAGCTCTCACGTGCCTGACGCCCACCGGGGAGCGCTCTTGCTTTCTCGACGACTCCGGCCGACCCGTAACCTCGCCGTGGGATCATGTCCGGGCCATGGTTCGGGTTCCGGCCTCCGCCTTTCTGCGGCTCATTGAAAACTGTCGCCCACCCGAAGGCCCGCGCCTGTCCAAACCGAAGCGCCTCCAGTTCGGCACGGTCCCCGCTATCGTCGCCACCCTGCCCGACGGACCGGTGAAGCAGGTCGTGGCCGGCTGCGCCGCCGTGGCCCATTTGGTCGAAAAGGCCCGCCACACGGGCTACCTCAATCACCAGGAGAGGGTCACCCTCCTCCTCGTCCTGGGGCACGTCGGGGCCGAGGGCAACCGACGCCGCCATCACCCGCAAGTTCATGCGCAAGATGTTTGGCAAGCCTGTGAGTTGCCCCCGGCTGAGAGAGCGCCACCCCGAGGTTGTGGCGGGCGTAGCCTGTGATTGCCGCTTCCGTCTCGGCCGGCGAATGTACCCCTCGCCGGTGCTTCACGCCGTGGCCGCCAAGGAGGTGGCCGCAGGTCCGGCAGAGGTAGCCGCCCCGTTCGCGGAGGTGGCCGCGACCGCCGGGGCCGCCCCTGCGGCCCTTCTACGAACCCAACTCGACCGCCTGGTCAAGCTGCGCTTCGAATTGGCCGACCTCGAGACCGCCCTGCGGCAATGCCAGGCCCAGGTCGACGAGCTTCTCAAGACCGCCGAGGACGACCGCGCCCTCGCCCATCGCGGCACCACCACAACGGGGAGTGAGCAGGCTTGAGTAAGGTCGTCTATGTCACCGAACAGGGGGCCACCATTCGCCGGGCCGGCGGGCGCCTTCTCGTCACCAAGGAGTCCGAGGTTCTGCTGGCCGTTCCGATCAGCTCAATCGCCAATGTCGTGATCTTTGGGCAGGCCCAGGTAACCACCCAGGCGGTCCACGGCCTGCTCGACGCGGGCGCCGACGTGGCCTTCCTGACCCGTTCCGGAAGGTTGAAGGGCCTTCTCTCGGCCGGCCTATCCAAGAATGCCGTCATTCGCTTGGCCCAGTACAAGCGCTTCTCCGAGACCTCCTTTCGACTCGGGGTCGCGCGGGCCATCGTGGCGGGCAAGATCAAAAACCAGCGCGTCATGGTAAGCAGATACTGCCGGCGGCGCCAACCACCAGATGAAGCAGCCGCCGGCGTGGCAGGTGCGGCCGCAACGGGCGTGGCGACGGCCGATCTGTCAGCCGCGGCGACCACCGACCTGTCAGCCGTGGCGACCGCCGATCTGTCAGCCGTCCTGACCAGCCTCGACAAGGGGCTCGCCGAAGCCGAACGAGCCGAAACACCGGGTACCCTCCTGGGCATCGAAGGTTCCTGCACCCGCGCCTACTTCACCGCCTTCGGGCGAATGCTGCGCGAAGACTTCCCCTGGACAGGCCGCTCGCGCCGTCCGCCCAAGGATCCCCCCAACGCCCTCCTCAGCCTGGGCTACGTGCTGGTGACCAATGAGGTCTCCTGCATCCTCTCGGCCCTGTCGCTCGACCCCTACGTGGGCTTCTTCCACGGCCTCCGGTTCGGACGCGCGTCCCTGGCTCTGGACCTGGTCGAGGAGTTCCGGCACGGTCTGGTGGATGCACTGACGCTGGACGTTCTCAACCGGAAAGCCTTCACCCCAAAGGACTTCACGATCGCCGAAGATGGGGCCGTGCTTCTTGCCCCTGAAGCTTTGCGCCGCTACCTCACCTTGTACGAGACCAGGCTCGGCAGCGCGATCACGGACTTGTCGGGCCAGGCGACGACATGGCGGGGACTGGTTCGCCGGCAAGCCGAGGCAATGAGGCAGGCCATTCTGCGAGGCAGCGAGTACAGACCCTTTGTCGTGGAGTGATGACCATGTTCGTGGTAGTCAGCTACGACGTAGCCGATGATCGTCGCCGAGCCAAGGTGGCCGACATCCTCCTCGGGTCCGGAGAGCGAGTTCAGTTCAGCGTCTTCGAATGTCACCTGACGCGGGAGGAATTGGAAAGGCTGCGGGCGAAACTGACCCAGGTCATTGCTCCGGCCGAAGACAGCGTCAGATTCTACGCCCTGTGCGAACGGTGCCGGCAAAGTGTGGCCGTGGAAGGCAAGGGTGCGGCAACCGAGGATCACGACTTCTATGTGGTCTAGGAAGGGGGGCTCGGGGTGGGTCGGAGAAGTCCGGGAGGGTTTCGTGGGTCAAAGGGAAGCTGTTTTATCCCCTATACGGAGGAAAAGTACCGCATTCTGTCAACATCTTATGTCATCGTCGGAATCTCGACTCGCGCCGCAGCTAGAACCCCCCGAAAATGCCTTGCCCTGTGAAGGACGCCCCGATCTGAAGGGGATTGACACAAGGTAAGCCGGTACCACCGGCCAACAGACCCACTTCTGTGAAGGACGCCCCGATCTGAAGGGGATTGACACTGTAGTAGGATGAAAGACCTTGCGCGGCGCGTTGCTGCCGCTGTGAAGGACGCCCCGATCTGAAGGGGATTGACACAGTCACACCACGTCCATAATCATCTAATCACTCCTCTCCTGTGAAGGACGCCCCGATCTGAAGGGGATTGACACGTCGAAACAGAGCAACGAATCCCAACAGAATCGCTATCCTGTGAAGGACGCCCCGATCTGAAGGGGATTGACACGTCGAAACAGAGCAACGAATCCCAACAGAATCGCTATCCTGTGAAGGACGCCCCGATCTGAAGGGGATTGACACTCGTTGTCACCGACAGGCCACTGACGATGGGTCGTCTGTGAAGGACGCCCCGATCTGAAGGGGATTGACACAAGCACCCCGACGGCGAAGACACTGACAGCCAGACAACTGTGAAGGACGCCCCGATCTGAAGGGGATTGACACAAGGGTGGATACGTCCCCGGCGGGACACTTGCAAAGAACTGTGAAGGACGCCCCGATCTGAAGGGGATTGACACAATGGATCCCCCTGGACGAGATCCGTACTGCACCCCCTGTGAAGGACGCCCCGATCTGAAGGGGATTGACACTTTGTCGCTCCTAGGAAAGGTTCTATAATCCCCCAAACAGTGAAGGACGCCCCGATCTGAAGGGGATTGACACTGCCGCCGTTCAGAACAAACTCAAGCACTTACGAAAGCTGTGAAGGACGCCCCGATCTGAAGGGGATTGACACACGTGATACCCCGACCATATGTTCTGTACGCCGAGCTGTGAAGGACGCCCCGATCTGAAGGGGATTGACACACGGTTTCTTCCCAGGTGGGGTGCCGGCTGGCCCACATCTGTGAAGGACGCCCCGATCTGAAGGGGACTGACACAAACCCTTCCTTCCTTGAGGGCACCCTCGTAAGAAACTGTGAAGGACGCCCCGATCTGAAGGGGATTGACACAAAGGACGCAACGGCTCCTCACCGATGAAGAGCCCGGCCTGTGAAGGACGCCCCGATCTGAAGGGGATTGACACGCTTTCCGTCAGGTCGCCGTCGAGGCCCAGAGCGGTGCTGTGAAGGACGCCCCGATCTGAAGGGGATTGACACAACTTTGTCGTCCGCGAACCGCTCGGCGATTGCTCGACTGTGAAGGACGCCCCGATCTGAAGGGGATTGACACCTGGAGGACCGCTCTCTTCGGCGATCCAATTCCCCTCTGTGAAGGACGCCCCGATCTGGGACCTGCTGAAAAAGTCGGTCCCTTTCGTACAGGAAGCGCATTCTCCGAGTTGAACCAGGAGCCCCGGTAGAGGTGGACTTGGGGGGTCCCGCTTGCTGATCGAACCGGACCGGGCTAAGAGGAACCGTCCATTCGAGTGCACGGCCAAGCCGCTAGAAGCTTTCGTGGCCCCGAATCACCTCCTCAGGCGCATTGACCAATGCATCGACTTCCGCGCCATCGCCGCCCCACTGGGCTTCGCCTATGACCCGGACCAGGGGCGGCCCGCCGTGCCCCCTGACCGACTGCGCCTACGTCGCGTCGAGCCTGGTTCCGGCAGCCGTCGCGCGGCCGGCGCCGTCGCCGACAACCCTCACCCCTGAGGGGTTAGCCGACGCTGCCATCAAGGAGAACGGCATCTTCTGGCCTGTCCAAGGACTTGGACGCGCAGTGGGATGTCATTGTTGACGACCACGGTTTCATCCTTGCCCAGCGGGTAACCCACGCCTCGTTCGGCGATGGGGACCCTTTGCCCGCCGGCGCCGCCGTCCACAATTGACTGCCCACGGTATCGCCAAACCGACCCGACCAGCAAAAGGGGGCGCCTTCAGGAGAGGCGGCGACCACATAGGCCCGCTAGGCATTAGCAGGACTCGTTCCGATGGCGAGCCCCCGCGGGAAATCGCCGGGAGTATCGTAGACACTCGCCGCGGGGCGGTCGGGGGGCGGGCTCTGAAGCCCTCCGGCGGGTCGAGTGACCCGTATCAGTTTCCTCCGACACCGGAAGGAAGCTCCCGGTCCGAGTGGAACTCTATGCACCCTCACCAACGACCCGCAGCCGAGAGCCCCCCTCGTGGAGTGATGCACGTGTCGGAGCAAGTTCAGCTGACCGACGTACTGGGTGTTCTAAGAAGCATGCAGGCTGTGATGGCAACTGGCGACGATATTCGGGCCCTCGAAACCCGCATGGACCAGATGGCCACCAAGGAGGACTTCCGCACTCTCGAAATCCGCATGGACCAGATGGCCACCCGCATGGACCAGATGGCCACCAAGGAGGACTTCCGCACTCTCGAAACCCGCATGGACCAGATGGCCACCAAAGAGGACTTCCGCACTCTCGAAACCCGCATGGACCAGGTCGACGCCGGGATTGACCTGCTGGCCATCAAGCTGGACCGTGTGGATTCCCGCATGGACCGGGTCGACGCCGGGATTGATCTGCTGGCCATCAAGCTGGACCGTGTGGATTCCCGCATGGACCAGATGGACACCGGCATGGACCAGATGACCACCAAGGAGGACTTCCACGCCCTCGGTGTTATCTTCGAGGAACAACGCGACCACTTCAAGATCATCTGCGAGGTTGTAACGGGATGCGCGGAGCGCTTTGACCGGCTAGAGAACCGAGTGACCCCGCTTAAGATCGGTCGGGGAAGCGTAAGGAGAGGCCGCTAGCGGGCCAGGTCGCCGGTGCGGTAGAGGCGGGAACCCGGGGAACCCGGATATGGCACGACCTGCTCGCAGGCGTAGAGCTTCGGCTGCCCCCTCCTCCCTACTCCCCCATCGGCACCCTCAGCCCCGCCGGGCTCGCGGCTACTCCCCCATCGGCACCTTCAGCCCCGTCCTGCGTGCGGCGGCTACGGCTTCGGGGTAGCCGGCGTCAACGTGACGCATCACACCCGTGCCGGGGTCGGCGGTCAGGACCCGCTTGAGCCGGATCGCCGCCTCGGGGGTGCCGTCGGCCACCACGACCATGCCGGCGTGAATGGAGTAGCCGATGCCCACCCCTCCGCCGTGATGGACGGAGACCCAGGTGGCCCCGGCGGCCGTGTTGATAAGGGCGTTCAGGATGGGCCAGTCGGCGATGGCGTCGGAGCCGTCGCGCATGCCCTCGGTCTCCCGGTAGGGGGAGGCCACCGAGCCGGCGTCGAGGTGGTCGCGACCGATGACAATGGGGGCTTTCACTACACCCTTGGCCACCAGGTCGTTGAAGAGAAGGCCGGCCTTGTCCCGCTCGCCGTAGCCGAGCCAGCAGATGCGGGCCGGCAGGCCCTGGAAGTGGACCCGCTCGCGGGCCAGACGAAGCCAGCGGGCCAGGCTCTCGTTCTCGGGGAAGAGGCCCAGGAGAGCTTCGTCGGTCCGGTAGATGTCCTCGGGATCGCCGGAGAGAGCCACCCAGCGGAAGGGGCCCTTTCCGTCGCAGAACATCGGACGGATGAAGGCCGGCACGAAACCCGGGAAGTCGAAGGCCTCCGAAACTCCGGCCTTCTCGGCCTGGGCCCGGATGTTGTTGCCGTAGTCGAAGACGATCGAGCCCTTGCGCTGGAAGTCGAGCATCGTCCGAACCTGGACGGCCATGCTTTCCATGGCCCGGCGGATGTAGTCCCCGGGACTGCTCTCCCGCAGCCGGGCGGCCTCCTCCTCGCTCAGGCCGGCCGGAACGTAGCCGTTCAGGGCGTCGTGGGCCGAAGTCTGGTCGGTGACCACGTCGGGGACTAGGCCCTGGAGGGCGATCTGGGCGTGGGTCTCGGCCGCGTTGCCCAGGAGGGCCACGGAGAGCGGGCGACCGGCCTGCTTGGCTTCCATCACCAGGCCGAGAGCTTCGTCGAGATCTGAGGTCATCCGGTCGACGTAGCCGGTCTCAATCCGACGCTTGATCCGACTTTCGTCAACTTCCACGACCAGGGCCACGCCGTCGTTCATGGTTACGGCCAGGGGCTGGGCCCCACCCATCCCCCCGAGCCCGGCGGTCAGGACCAGGCGGCCCTTGAGCGAACCGCCGAAGTGCCGGCGGGCCAGCTCGGCCAGGGTCTCGTAGGTGCCCTGGAGGATGCCCTGGGTGCCGATGTAGATCCAGCTCCCGGCCGTCATCTGGCCGTACATGGTCAGGCCTTTCTTCTCGTAGTCCCGGAAGTGCTCCCAGTCGGCCCAGTGGGGAACGATGAGGGAGTTGGCGATGAGAACGCGCGGGGCCATGTCGTGGGTCTTGAAGACCCCGACCGGCTTGCCGGACTGCACAAGGAGAGTCTCGTCGCCCTCAAGCTCGCGCAGGGTCCGGATGATGGCCTCGTAGCACTCCCAGTTGCGGGCGGCCTTGCCCCGTCCGCCGTAGACAATCAGTTCCTCCGGCCGCTCGGCCACTTCGGCATCGAGGTTGTTCATCAGCATCCGCATCGCGGCTTCCTGGCCCCAGCCCTTGCAGGTTAGGGTCAAACCGCGCGGGGCCCGCACTGATTTCGGCAAGGGTTATCGCCTCCTTCTACCACCTGAACTCGCCGCCCCGAACCATGGCGGCCAGTCTCTCGATCTCCTCCGACAAAACCCGATCCTCGCCCAGGAAGGGCGAAACCTGACGGACCTTCAGGTAGGCCCGACGACTACCCTCGCCCGCCCCCTCCGCCCCGCCCCGCAGGTCGATGGCCTGGGCGGCGGCCAGCAGTTCGCAGGCGATGACCCGGGCCGTGTTGGCCACGATATCGCGGGCCTTGCGGGCGGCGATCGTTCCCATGCTAACGTGGTCCTCCTGACCGGCCGAAGACGGGATGGAGTCGACGCTAGCCGGCGAGGCCAGGATCTTGTTCTCGGAAACCAGGGCGGCCGCCGTATACTGGACGATCATCAGGCCGGAGTTGAGGCCGCCCCGCTGGGTCAGAAAGGCCGGGAGTCCGGCCGAGAAGTTGGGGTCGATCAAGCGGGCCGTGCGTCGCTCGCTGATGGAGCCGAGTTCGGCGATGGCGATACCGGCGAGGTCGCCGGCAAAGGCCACCGGCTCACCGTGGAAGTTGCCGCCGGAAATGATGTCGCCGGCGGTCCCTGCCGCAGCCGCGCCATCCACCCCACCCGGCGCGAACTCGCCCGCCCCCTCCGCCGGGAAGACCAGCGGGTTGTCGGTCACCGAGTTCATCTCCGTCTCGACGACGCGGGCGGCCCAGGTCAGGGCGTCGAGCGACGCCCCATGGACTTGCGGAACACAGCGGAGACAGTAGGCGTCCTGGACCCGGAGTTCGCCGCCGCGGGTTACGTAGCGGGAACCTCGGATGAGATCACGGACCTTTGACGAGACCAGGGCCTGCCCGGGATGGGGCCGCACGGCGGCGAGGCGGGGGTCGAAGGCGTCGACGATGCCCCGCAGGGCTTCCAGGGAGAGGGCCGCGGCAACCGTGGCCGCTTCGGCCAGGAGGAAGGCGTCGGCCAGAGCCAGCCCCAGGGTGGCCGTCATGGCCTGAGTGCCGTTGATGAGGGCTAAGCCTTCCTTGGCCTCCAGGACCAGGAGTTCAAGACCGGCCGCCGCCATGGCCTGGCGCCCCGACCGGGAGGCCGCCGGACCGTTACTGGGCTGGGGCCCGCCCGCGTTGCCCGGGTTCACCGGATCGACCGGGCCGATGGCCCAACCCTCTCCGATCATGACCAGAGCCAGATGGGCCAGGGGGGCCAGATCGCCGCTGGCGCCGAGCGAACCCTGCTGGGGCACGATCGGAACCACGCCGCGGTTCAACATCTCGATGAGGGTCTCCACGATCAAGGGCCTGACGCCGGAGTGCCCCTGGGCCAGAGCATTGGCCCGGAGGAGAAGCATGCCGCGAACCTCGTCGGAAGCGAAAGGCGGGCCCACCCCGGCGGCGTGACTCAAAATGAGGTTTCTCTGCAGAGCCCGCGCCTCACCGGCCGGCAGGACGACGTCGCTGAAGCGACCGAAACCGGTCGTCACGCCGTAGACAACATTCCCGCCGGCCAGGGCCTGATCGACAACGCGCCGGGCGACCTCGACGCGAACCCGGGCCTCGGGGTCCAGGGACACGGGCAGGGCCCGGCGAGCCACGGCTACCAGGTTGTCAAGGTTCAGATGGCGCCCATCGATGACGATCGCTTCCGGCATACGCGAAACCTCCCACTCGCCCCGCCTACTTCAGGCTGAAGCCGCTCTCGCCCAGGTTCTGACCAAAGTCCAGGCGCCAGTAAAGGCCGCTGCCGTAGCAGAGCGGGTCGACGCGGGTGACGTCGATCTTGCCGTTGGCGTCGACAACTTCCTCGCTGGCCTGCACAGCCACGATTTCCCCAATGAAGAGATCGTGGCTTCCGGCGCGGTAGGTGTGGCGCAAGCGACACTCCAAAGCCACCGGGCACTCGGCCACGATGGGGGCCCCCACCACCTTCGCCGGGGCGGGCGTGAGGCCGGCCAGGGCCCACTTGTCGGTGTCCTTGCCGGAGACGTTTCCGCAGAGGTCCACGGCCCGGCTCTGCGCGGCCGAGGGCACGTTGACGACAAACTCCCCCGACGAGGCGATGAGCCCATGCGAGAAGCGACTCGGCCGCACGGCAATGCTGATCATGGGCGGTTCGCTGCAGGCGATGCCCGACCAGGCCAGGGTGACAAGGTTCTCTCTTCTCTTGCCGTCCACCTCGCCGGCCGAACTCACCAGGACTGCCGGCAGGGGGTAGAGATAAGTGGCCGGACGCAGGACTTTCTTGGTCGTGGCGGGAGCATCAGGCAAATGGATCACACCTTTCTGGGTCCGCGGCTGCCCCGGGCATGGGGTTCCGTGGCTCTGGACGCCCCGGGCTTCCGGGCTATTCGATCTACGCTGGCCCCGGCCTGATGATCGAGACCGAGGCTCGTTCCGGGACGAAGAGTTCGGCGAAGGCCTGGTTGACCTCGTCGAGAGTAATCGCCCCGAGGATGTCCGGGTAGGAGCGAAGGTCGATGCCTTTCAGCCTGCAGGTGAGAAAGAGCGTGGCCATCCCTTCCAGGGAGTCGGCGAGGCCGACGAAGTGGCCGAGAGCCTTGCGGCGCTTCCTCTGGAGGTCCGGCTCGGCTATGCCCTTCGGGCGCCGACCGGAAATCCCTTCTAGGAGACGGGCGGCGGCCTGGGCGGCGTCGCGGGTGGCCCCACCGGCTACGGCGTAGCCGAAAGTGAGGTCGGAGACGTAGCGGGCGGAGAAGCTCTCGTCGATGAGGCCGTCGCGATAGAGGTCGTTGTAGAGGGGCGAGGTCGAACCGAAGACGATGTCGACAAGGAGGTTCAGGGCGATTTCGCGGCGGAGGAGAGCGAGGGACGGCTGGGTGGGCGGCGGGGCGGACGGCGACGGGGCGGGCCGCGGGTCCTTGAACCCGACCAGAAACGACGGCCGCTGGACGGGCCGCCTCACCGAGACCTCCGCCTGGCCGGGCAGGGGTGGCTCGTTCGGGAAGAGGCGGCGAAAGACCGGGGCCGGCCCCGGGGTCCCAAGCTCCTCGAGGGTGGTGGCGACGGCGGCGAAAACCCGCTCGGGATCGAGGTCCCCGGCGGCGACGAAGACCAGGTTCGACGGGTGGTAGAAAGTCCGGTGGCAGCGGAGCAGAGTCTCCGGCGCGATACCCATGACCGACTCCACCGTGCCGGCGATGTTCCGCCGGACGGGATGCTCCACGTATAGGGCCCGAAGGAGGTTCTCGGCCACCTTCGACTCCGGGCTGTCCTCGTACATCCGGACCTCCTGGGCAATGACCCGCTTCTCCTTTTCGACCCCCTTCGGCGTGAGATGGGACGTGACTACGAGTTTGGTCAACTCGCGCAGGGCCGGCCAGAAGTTGTCGGTTCCTGAGAAAAAGTAGGCCGTCGCGGCGTGAGAGGTGAAGGCGTTGACGCGGATACCCAGGCGGGAGAAGAGGTTTAGGGCGTTGCCCTCGCCGGTGTCGAAGGCCATGTGCTCGAGGAAGTGGGCCGTGCCGTCGGGGACTTCGTGGGTCTCCCCCTCGGTCTCGAAGCGGGCGTCCATGGCCCCGAAGCGGGTGGCGAAAACGGCGTGGCGGTTCTGAAGACCGCGCCGTCGCCAGACCCAGGCCTCCAGCCCACCCGGAAGCCGCCGGAAGTGAAGCTCCTCGCCGCCCAGGGTTCCGCCCTCGGGGGCGAGGACCCTTGGTCTCCCGGCAGGGGTACCCGGCTTTCCGCCGGAGGTCATGGCTGTTTCGCCTCCTTGTCCGCCCTCCGGGGGGCCTCGCCCAGGCGGCTAACGCCGCTCCCGAGCAGGTAGACTGTGTCGATCACCGGTCGCCGGGCGAATTCGCGGATCTCACCCGCGGTCACTTTGGCCAGGTCGCGCCAGGGAGCGATTTCGCCTGGGGGTCGGCCGGCCACCACCCGTTCGAGATGGCCGTAGATGAGAGCGCCGGGCGAGTCGAGCCTGGCCTTAGCCGCGGCCAGGACCGAGTTGCGGGTGGCCTCAAACTCCGCCTCGGTGAAGTCCCCCCGGGCCAAAGCCTCCAGCTCCAGGCGCACGAGGCCGACGGCTTGTCCGTAGGCCGCCTCCTGGATGCCGCAGGAGATGAGGATGATGCCCTTGGTCGAGAGGAGACGCGACCAGGCGTAGTAGGCCAGGCCGGCCTCCTCGCGGATGCGCCGGAAGAGACGGCTATGAACGAAGCCGCCCAGGAGACCGTTGTAGAGAACCTGGGCCGGGTAGTCGTCGTGCCCGAGAACCGTCCCGGTCTGGAGGCCGATGACCAGGCGGGCCTGTTCCACGTCGGCGGGCTCGATGATTTCCCGCTCCCGGTCCGGGCGGGGGTGGAGGGCGGAGGGGGCGATGGAACGGGGGGCGGGGGCGATGGAGCGGGGGGACCCGGGCTTCCCCGCCGCTACGGCCGTTTCTGTCCAGCGGGCCAGCCCGGACTCCAGGCTCTCGGCTACCTGGGTCCGGACCCGGTCATCCACCGGGCCGGCGAGGTAGGCCGTGAGCGGAGCCGTGGCCAGGAGACGGCGGCGGAACTCGTCGAGGCCGGCGGGGTCGATACCGTCGAGGTCCGCGCTCCGCCCCAGGGAGTGCAGGGCGCTCGGCTCACCCCGGCACATCTCGGCCAGGCAGCGGTAGTGGGCGTAGGACATCCGATCGTCGCTGATGGCGGCCTGGTCGCGGGCCAGAGCGTCCTTCTCTTCGGAGACGTAGACGGGGGAAAGACCGTCCCCAGTTCCGCGGGTTGGCCCGGGCGGAGCGGGGTCCGAGAATAGTTCGGTCAGAAGCGCCACTCCCTGGCCGGCGCCCATCGCCGCCAAGCTCTCCGGCACGGGGCAGGAGAAGGCGGCTTCGATCACCTGCTGGTCACCCGTCTTGGTCGCGTCGGTGCGAAGGGAGGCCCCGTAGAGGTCCTCGAGGTGGCCGTCGAGAGATGGACGGTTTGGCCACCGACGGGTGCCCCGGCGCAGGACGCGCGGGAGAAGGGCCCCGGAAGTGACCGTATCCTCGCTGAGGGTCTGGCGAAAGGCCAGGAGAAGGTGGGTGGTCCGGAATCGCGGCGCCGGCAGAACGTAGAGGGTGGCGCCGTCCGCCAAGTCGTGGACCCCGACGGGTTGGCCGGGTAGGGTGGTGGCTTCGATGCGAGTCGTGTGCGTTCGGCCTCCTGGGGTCCGGAGCAGGTCTCGGGGGAGGCGCCTCTCAGGCTCTCCTCCGGCTCCGTCCGGAGGTCAGTATTCCCTCCAGCCTCGCTCTCCCAACTCCCCCCGTGACACCGCGCCCGCATGGCAGGATTCGCCAGCCCCTGCCCCGAACGCTGACCCAACCTGTGCCTCCCGGTGGCCATCCAATGCCAGGTCTAACCGAACTGCTTCACCGCTACGAAGCCACCCTGGCCGCCGCTCTCGGCCCCCGGCGCCCCAGTGGCAGTTCTGCCCTCGCTCACGCCGCACCCCTCTCCCTACCCCCTGAACTCCTCCCACGCCTCCCTCAGAACCTCCGCCTCCTGCACCGCCCTGGCCCCGAGGCTGGCCATAACCTTGACCGCGGTCAGAATGCAGGCGTCGCCCTCGGTCGAGGCCGCCGCGGCGGCGAAATCGAGGTGGTGGGAAACGGTGCCCAGGGAGGCGGTCTTGATCGACACGGCCACGGCCGGAACCACCTGGCTCACGTTGCCAAAGTCGGTCGAGGCCGGCTGGCACTTCCCGGCGGAGTGCTCGCCCGGCAGCCCCATCTCGGCCAGGATCTCCAGGACCTGACGGCCCAGGGCCCGGTTTTCCTTGACCGGTTCGAAGGTCGGTTCCTCGGTTATCTCCAGCCTGGCCCCCATGGCCAGGGCCGCGGCCCTGGCGCAGTTGCGCACTTTCTCGAGGACCTCGCGGAAGTACTTCATGTCCGCGGCCCGCACGGAGAACTCGGCCTGGGCGAAGTCGGGGACAACGTTGGAGGCCCGCCCGCCGTGGCTGACGATGCCGTGGATGCGCGCGTCCGGCCGGCAGTGCTGCCGCAAGGCGTTCACGTTGTTGAAAGTCTGGATGACGGCGTCGAGGGCGTTCACGCCCCGCTCGGGCTCGGCCGCCGCATGGGCCGACTTACCGTGGAAGGAGAAGATCACGGTCTTGACCGCCAGGCAGGTGCCTCCGACGGTGTTGCGCGTGTCCGGGTGCATGGAGATCACGAGGTCCACATCCTCGTAGAGCCCCGCGTCGACCATGGCGATCTTGCCGCCCACGGTCTCCTCGGCCGGCGTGCCGTCGACAATGATGGTGCCCAGCGGCGTCCCGGCCTCCGTCCGCGCGCCACCCGCTTGGGCGGCCTCCAACGCCCTGGCCAGGGCTATCCCCGCCCCCAGGGCCGAGGCGGCAATAATGTTGTGGCCGCAGCCGTGGCCCACGCCGGGCAGGGCGTCATACTCGGCCAGGAAGGCGATGACCGGCCGGCCCGAGCCTCGCCTGGCCCGGAAGGCGGTGGCCATCCCAGCCACCGGCGCCTCCACGGAAAAGCCGTGGGCCCGGAGGAGCTCCACGCACCAGGCCGCCGCCTTTTCCTCCTGGAGACCCAATTCGGGGTTTGCGTGAATCTTGTGACTCAGCTCAATCAGGGCGGGGGCCAAGGACTCGACTTCCTTGCGGGCGTCGCGGGCCAGGTCGGGCACGGGGGCCGCGCGAGGTCGGGAGGTCACGTGGCTTCATCTCCGTTCAAAGGAGCCGTCGGACGTCCGTTCAAAAGAGCCGTCGGATGTCTTTTCGGACTTCAGGGGGGCAATCCTTCGGTGCGCGGGGACCAACATGAGTCGGTCGCTTTGCGAAGGCGTGGATCGCCTTCCGCTTCGGGCGACCTAGGCCGTCTTCTCGACCGGCGGAACCGGCCGGCCTGGGATGAGGGTCTCGCGGAAGCCCGGCAGGAACGCGCTGATCACGGTCGTCAGGCAAAGGGCGGCGCCCACTCCCGACAAGACCGACACCACGCCGATCGCGTCGCCGAGTACGCCGGTAGCGGCGTAGGAGATGATGGCGGCCAGGTTGAGCACCATTCCCCGCAGGCTGAAGACACGTCCCCGGTACTCGAAGGGCACGACCTCCTGAAGCCAGGCTATGGACGGGATCAGGAAAGCCGCGTTGGCCGCTCCCATCACGGCGTAGAGGACGAAGGCCAGCGGCAGGGTCCGGGTCACGGCCAGGCCGATGGCCGATAGACCGACGCCAAGAAAGCCCAGAAGGATCAAGTGGGCCCTGGGCGCCTTGTGGCCCCATCCTCCGATGATCGCGGCGGTGGCGAACATGGCCACGGCCTGGACGGCCAGGAAAATGCTCCACCAGTACATCTCCACCTCAAGGACTCTCTGCACGGCCAGGAGGAGCATGGCGTTGATCCCGCCCATGGCCAGGACGCCCAGACTGAACGAGATGAGCAGAGAGAAAACAACCACGTTCTGGCGATGGTAACGGAAGCCGGCGACGAAGTCGTTCCAGACGCTGGCCAGAGTGACCGGCTTCGGTTTCGCGGCCCCCAATCGCCGCCTTACCCCCATGATAAGCAGGGCCGAAACAACGAAGCTGGCCGAGTCGATGAGGAAGGCGACCTTGACCCCCGTGATGGCCACGACAGCGGCAGCCACGGAGAAGCCGAGGATGTCGGTGAAGAACTTGGTCGAGTACATCAGGGAGTTGGCCACGAGAATCTCGCGCCGGTCGTCGAGAAGTTCAGGCGTCGCGGCCTGGAGGGCCGGACCGAAGACGCTCGTCACCGCCGACATGAGAAAGGCGATGAGGTAGATGATCAACGGGTTGTCGGTGAAAGGCGCGGTGACGATGATTCCGGCCCGAAGGAGATCGCAGATGACCATGGTCTTCCGCTTGTCCCACCGGTCTATGAAAACCCCGGCCACGAGACCGAGGATAACCACCGGCGCGGATTGAGCGATCATCGACAGGCCGATGGCCGTGGCCGAGCCATTGGCGATCTGCACGATGTAGATAAACAGGGCCACCTGGGTCAGGCGGTCGCCTATGCAAGAAATGCCTTGGGAGAGCCAGACGCGGAAGTAGTCCCGCCTGGAGAGAACGAGCCGGAAGGTGATGCTCGGTCCGCGCTGGGGCGTGGCCTCCGCCGCTGACATCGCATCCCCTCCCTGGGCTTGAAAGCCAATTCACGGCCATAGTCTTTAGGCGTCCAATTGTCTTTTCCTTGTGGGTGGACTCCAAAATTGGCAGAAAGTGTGAGACAATCCTGCACAAGTCGCGGTTTGCCGCAAAATTAGTCCACCCCAGTTCGTTGTTTGACGAAGGCCGCCAGCCGGATGGCGACGCCAAACGTGCCCGTCTCCTTAAGTTTCTGGACCGTGGCTTCCCGAACGGCCTCCTCGGCCCCCGTATAGAGACCGGTCCCGCAGGCATCCTTGACCCCCGCCCGGATCCGACCCACGTCGGCCAAAGTCCGGTCGGTAATGCGGTTGGCGGCGGCGACCAGAAAGTGCGTGTTGACATTGTTCTTGCCGACCAGGCCCAGAGCCAGACGAGCCGCCCCGGTCCCCCCGTGCTGAGCGAACGGGACATAGCGTCCGGCGACCTGAAGGATGCGCGTCTGGACGGCGGACAGGCGCTCGATATCGGGCTCGTGCCGTTCCCCGGTCGGAGCGCCGTGCTCCATGCCGATCGGGTAGGCGATGCCGTCGGCGCCCGTGTAGGCCACAAAGGAGGCCACCTCGTCCGCGAAGCGGGCCAACTCGTCGCCGCGAAGGGGCTCGTAGGGCCGGTCCTTCCCCGCCAGACCTGTCGCCCCGTACTCCGCCTCCAACATCATCTCCCCGAAGCCGAGTTCCCGGCGAGTGAAGTCGATCAGGTCACGCGTGAGGGCGTAGTCAAGGATCGGCGGAAGACGCTCGGTGTCGATCATGGCCCAGGCCGGGTCGAGAGTCAGGACCGTGGCCGCGAATTCCCGCTTGAAGTCGGCGTAAGCCGGCGAGGAAAGATAGCTGGAGTAGGCGTCGAGTTCCGGGGAGGCAACCTCTCCGAGAAGATCGCGGGCCGCCTCGCGGGCGTCGTCAACGTTGGCCCGGGCAACTCGGACCGCTCGTGAGCCGCCCTCGCGGCCATCGCCCGGGTAGGGCGGAACCTTGAAGTGGTCGAGGGCCGAGGCCACGTGGGAGGCCCCGCTCTCCCGCAGGGCCTGCTCCAAAACAAAGCGGGACAGGCGGGCCCCCGAAACGACCGGGACACTGCCCTGACCACCGATGATCTTCAGGGCCCCGTGGGAAAACTGGATGATCAGAGGCGAGCCCGGCCCGTCGGCCGCGGCCAGGCAAAAGGCCCGCACCTGGATCTCGACCGGGAAGTTCGCGTTGGCGGCCAGAATAGTAGCCCGTGGCGCACTCTCGGTCGCCTGAAACGGGTTTTGCCACTCGAAGACCTGCCTGAGTTCGGCGCCACCGAGGGCCACCCTCGATCCCCCCTGGTTAGTTCTGGTGAGTTGTCCTATTATTCCCCCACGTCCGAGAACTCTCCTGCGAACCGGCTCAGAAGCTGTCGAAGCTAAACATAAAGTCGGCTGGTGTCGCCTCGGGAGCGGATGCTCGCTTCGTAGCCCTTGAAGTAGTGGTAGAAGAGGAGGATGCTCGGCGCGTAGAAGACCAGCGCGAGTCCGTAGGGCAAGGTGTAGGACACGTGCTGCATGAGCCAACCGCCGGCCCAGGCCGAGATGGCCCAGCCCAGACTCCAGAACATGTTGATCAGGCTGCTGACCGTGGCCCGTTCGCGACTGCTCACGACCTCCAGACAGAAGCTCGTGATGAGCGGGCTGGCCAGGTTCATGAGCGAACTGCGGACCAGCGAGGCCGCCGAGTAGACCCAGAAGCGCGGACTGAGGCCCATCATGGCCATAAACGGCAGCGAGGCGAGTTGGCAGGCGGTGACGGCTCGGATCTTGCCGAGGCGGCGGGCCATCAGGGGCGCGGCCAGGGAACCGATGCCGGTGACGGCCGCGGTAAGACCGAAGACAATTCCGATCTGGACCGGACTGGCCCTAAGATAGCGGTCCATGAAAACGTTCTGCAGGGGCACGATCAGCCCGGCTCCTAGAGAGACCAGAGCCTGCGGCAGGAGAAGCTTTCTGACCAGCTCTGGGTCGCTGAGGCGGAGCCAGGACGGAGTTCGGCCGCGCGGGGCGATGCTCATCGCCCCGGCGCCTACCCCTGGCGGCTCCCCGGTCGAGGTCGCCTCCGCGGCCCGCGGTCCCTCGCGCATCGAGAGCAGCGGGATCAGGGACAGGAGGTAGAGAGCGAGCCCGGCGTAAAGCGTGGCCCGGAGAGAGACCACCGAACCGGCGTCCACGGCGTAGAGGGCCCCGAAGACCTTGGGTAGATAGCCCCCGACCGAACTGCCGACGACCATCAGGCCCAGGACCAGGGCCGACTGAAACCCAAAGAGATGAGTTCGCTCCCGGTCGCCGCTCGCTTCGACCAGGAGCGGCCCGCCGGTGACCATGGTCACGGTGAAGGCCGCCCCGGCGATGAACGTCGCGGGAATCAGCACTTCCGGGATGGGTCGAATGACCTGGGCCAAGGTCGCGGCGACACCGACGACGCCCGAGGCTAGGAGGGCCAGGCGCCGTCCGTAACGGTCGCTGGCCCGGCCGGCCGGCAGGGCGAAGATCGCCCCGGCCAGGGAGGAGTAGGAGGCCAGGGCGCCGAGAAACGACTCTCCCAGACCCATTCGCACCAGGTAGAGGTTCATGACCACTCCGGCCACACCCTGAGCCAGGGCGGTTAGGCCCGAGGACAAGAGGTAGAACTTGGCCGTCCGGGAGAAACCTTTGACGAAGGTGGCGTATTCGAGGATGTAGGCCAAAAGGTTCCCTCTCGTTTCCCGGTCAGCGGCCGCTCTTGGGAGGTAGCCCCGGGCGGACGATCTCGCGAACGCGGGCTTCCAGACGAGAGCTCTCATTCAAGCTGGGGTCCTCCAATACCTCTTCTAGCAGGCGTCGGAGGATGAGCCCGACCTGCGGCCCGGGCGGAACCTTGCCCACGCGCATAACATCGGCACCGTCGATGGCCAGGTCGGCCACTGTGAAAGCCTGGTCTTCCTTCATCAGCCTCTCGATGCGGACGAGGAGAGCGGCCGTGCCCAGACCGACAGGACCCTCCTTGGTTCCCGACGCCGCCCGGTCGGCCCGCCTGAGGTAGAGGAGGTCGGAGATGTTCTCCGGCCCCACCCGGTTGATGAGGCGGCGCACTGCGGCGTCCTTCATATCGGGCTGCCAGTGAAGGGCCATGTGGCTGCGGATGAGATGGGCTACGCGGACGATGGTGGCTCGGTCGTAGCGCAAGCGAATGAGAATCGCCTGGGCCATCTCCGCGCCGGCTTTCTCGTGGTTGTAGAAATGCCGGCGGCCGTCCTCGATGCTCAGAGTGCGGGGCTTGGCCACGTCGTGAAGGAGGGCGGCCAGGCGAAGACCGAGGACCGGCGGCACATTGCCTAGAGCGATGAGGGTGTGGTCCCAGACCGTGTAGGCGTGGTGCTCGTTTTGCTCGAAGCCGACGCCCTCCAGGAGTTCGGGGAGGACCGGCTCGAGCAGTCCGAGAGTCCGCAGGAGTTCAAGAGCCCGCCAGGGGGCCGGGCCCAAAAGACAGCGATCCAACTCGTCTCGCACGCGCTCGACGGCGATCCGGCCGAGTAGGCCGGCGTGCTTCTCAATGGCTTTGGCCGTGGCCGGGTCGAGAGTAAAGCCGAGTTCGGCGGCCAGTCTGACGGCCCGCATCATCCGCAGAGCGTCTTCCGAGAAGCGCTCCTCGGGGTCGCCGACGCAGCGGATCACTCGCCGGGTGATGTCGCCGAGGCCCCCGTAGGGGTCGGTCACCGTGCCCCCAAGACCCAGGGCTAGGGCGTTCACGGTGAAGTCGCGGCGGGCCAGATCCTCGCGGAGAGACGAGGTGAAACGAACGCTGTCCGGACGCCGCAGGTCCGAGTAGGTTCCTTCGACCCGGTAGGTGGTCACCTCCACGGCCAAGGCCCGTCCCTGGCGGCCGTTCTCCCGCCCGCCGCCGTTCCCTCGCCCGAGGCCGCCGCCGTTCCCTCGCCCGCAAAAGACGGTGACCGTGCCGTGCCGCAGTCCCGTGGGCGCCGCCCGCGGGAAGACGCTGAGGACATAGCGGGGCTCGGCCGAGGTGGTCACGTCCCAGTCCTCGGGGCGTCGCCCGACCAGGACATCCCGGATCGCCCCGCCAACGGCGTAGGCCTCGAAGCCGTGGGTCCGCAGAGTGGAGAGAACGTGGCGGACATGGGCAGGCATCGATCTGGCCCTTCGCAGACGGACCCACAGGAGGCGGGCGAGGAGGGTCACCGCCGCCGGTAGATTGCGCTTCGTCCCCTGGTTCAGGGAGAAAGCGCTTCTTTGGGCGAAAGCCGCTTGCCGGCCGACTTCTTGGCCGGACCGGGGGTTCCGCTCGCTTGGCCCGCGGGGCTCTGGCCGGAGTCGGTCGGAAGATCCACCCCGAAACCGGCGCCGGCCGCCCCGGACCTGACCAGCGAGGGCAGGACAACGCCGGCGGCCACGAGGACCCGCTCCAGTTCGGGACCGTCGAGAACTTCCCTCTCCAGAAGGGCCTGGGCGACGCAATCGAGGGCCTCGCGGTGGTCGGACAGGATGCTCTTGGCCTGGGCGTAGCTGGCATGGACGGTGTGCCGCACCGCCTTGTCGATCTCGGCGGCGACTTCCTCGCTGTAGTCGCGCTCGTGGCCAAGATCGCGCCCGAGGAACGGCGATTCGAGGCGGTTTCCGAAAGTGAGCGGTCCTAGCTCGCTCATACCGAACTCGGTGACCATCCGACGGACCAAGCGGGTGGCCTTCTCAAGGTCATCATGGGCGCCGGTGGAGGCCTCGTCGAAAACTATCTCCTCGGCGGCGCGGCCGGCCAGGAGTCCGGCCACCCGGGCCAGGAGCTCGGCCTTGGTGATCAGGTGGCGGTCTTCCATGGGCAGCGGCAGGGTGTAGCCAAGGGCGGCGCCGCGCGGCAGGACGGAGACCTTGTGGACCGGATCGCCGTGGGGCACAAGCCGGGAGACGATGGCGTGCGCGGCCTCGTGGAAGGCCACGATGCGCTTCTCTCCGGGGGAGAGAACGCGGGCCTTCTTCTCGGGTCCGGCGATGACCCGGTCGATGGCTTCCTCGAGATCGTCCATGCCTACCTTCTTGTGGCGCCTGCGCGCGGCCAGGAGGGCCCCTTCATTCATGACGTTCTCAAGATCGGCTGGAGTGAAACCCGGAGTGCGCCGGGCGAGAACCTCAAGGTCAACGGCGGGGTTAAGCGGCTTCCCTCGTGCGTGAACCCGGAGAACCTCGACGCGTTCCTTGATGTCGGGCTTGTCAATGGTGATCTGGCGGTCAAACCGGCCCGGACGCAAGAGAGCCGGATCGAGGATGTCGGGGCGGTTGGTGGCGGCCATGACGATGATGCCCTCGTTGGCCCCGAAGCCGTCCATCTCGACCAGGAGTTGGTTCAGGGTTTGCTCGCGTTCGTCGTGCCCGCCTCCGTAGCCGGCGCCGCGCTGGCGGCCGACCGCGTCGATCTCGTCGATGAAGACGATGCACGGGGAGCTCTTCTTGGCCTGCTCAAAAAGGTCGCGGACGCGCGAAGCGCCCACGCCAACGAACATCTCCACGAAGTCGGAGCCGCTGATGCTGAAAAAGGGCACGCCGGCCTCCCCGGCCACGGCCCGGGCCACCCAGGTCTTGCCTGTGCCGGGAGCGCCCATGAGCAGGACGCCCTTCGGCACCCGGGCGCCCATCTCGGCGTAGCGCTTGGGGTGTTTGAGGTAGTCGACGATCTCCTGCATCTCTTCCTTAACCTCTTCCGCGCCGGCGACATCGTCGAAGGTAACCTTGCGACGATCCTCCGGGGCGTGCAGCTTGGCCCGGCTCTTGCCGAACTGCATGACCTTGCTGCCGCCACCCTGGGTCTGCTGCATTATGAAGAAGAAAGCCACGATGATCAGGATGACCGGTCCGAGGGTCGTGAGCAGGGTAGCCAAGAGCGACGGTTGCGGTGGGACGTCAAAGGTCATCTTGACCCCGGACAGCCGCATCTTCTCGTAGAGAGTTGGGTCTTGCGGGATGATGCAGGTGAACTGGCGTCCGTCGGCGAGCTTCCCGGTGACCTGTCCCTCAATTATCGTGACTTCCTCGATCTCCCCGCTGTCCACCTTCTGGACAAACTCAGAGTAGGTCAGGGCGACCGGGGTGGTCCGGTTCGTCTCCAGCAAGTTCACCAGGGATACGGCAATAAGAATGAGCAGGAGCCAGAACGTAATACTCCTTAGAGTACGGTTCAATTGGCCCCCTCCTCTCGTCTTGACGGCCATTGCGGGACTCAAAACGGGCGGCCCGGCTGCTGCCGCCCCAACCTCACAACAACACGGGTATTCTATCACACAGGCTTTCCGGGCAACAACACGGGGCCCCGGTCGAACCTGCTACGCCTGCCCAGCTAGAGGGTCATTGGAGGCCGGGCCGGGCCCTTCTCCACTCCGGCTGGGCGTTCGGCCGACACGCGCAGACCGACCCGAGTCTCCGCGGAGGCGACGAAACGCTCGTCCGCCCGTAGGCCCACGACCCAGACGATGCGGTCCAGCCGATCGACCACGAGAGGCCGGTGGTCCCGCTCGCCTCTCGGTAGCTTGACCGAGATGAAGAATTCCTTCAGCTTCTTGCCGAGGCCGACCCCGGGCTCACCCAACCCCGCCGGGTGGAAGACATCCCCGTCGCGTCTGGTTCGCACGGCCAGGGGGAGTTCCACCTTGGCCAGATCGAGCTCCACCACCGACCGGTCTCGCGAGCGGCCGGGATCGCCGGGGCCGCCGGGGTGGCCGGGATCGCCGGGGCCGCACGGGCTTCGGCCGGCGGCGACGTCTACCTTCTCTAGGTCAAAGACCCAGTCAAGTTCGGTCACCGCCGTTTGACCGGGGAGGCTGAGGCGGGCCAAAACCGGAGGCGACGGATCGCCGGGTCTGGCCCGGGTGGCTGGGCCGGTGGTCCGGGCAAAAAAGACATGCCGATAGCCGGCCTCCATGACCACCCGTCCGGGCAGGTCGACGCGACCGCCCACGCTCAGGTCCCCCGCCCGCGAGGCCCGGCGAGCGCCCTCGTAGCCCAGGTCGCGCAAGACGGTATCGCCGGCCAGGTCGCCGACGGCCAGCCGGATCAGGCGCGTCCGCTCGCTCTCACCGAGAGCGGCGAAATCGCCCCTGGCCACGAAGACGATCCGGTCGGTCTCCACCTCGAGCCCGGCGAAAGGAAGTTCGCCCTCGGGCAAGCCGGCGCCCTCCGGCGCACTCGGGAACTCGCCCGGCCTTTCCGGGTGCTGCCGGTCCCGCAAGTGGCCCCGGCGGACCAGGTTCCCTAGGCGGCTCTCATCGCCGCGTTCACCAAGCTCTTCGCGAGCCGCGCGAGCCAGGTGGGCCAGGCGGATCAAGGCTTCGTCCACACGCGGGTTGTACTCGCGCAGGATCGGCAGGATGCGCATTCTGACTAACCCGCGGCGGAAACGCGGGTCTTCGTTTGTCGGGTCGTCGCGGGGCGCCAGACCCCGGCGGCCGCAGTAGGCGAGGGTCTCGGCCCGCGTCACGCCGAGGAGCGGCCGGATGAGAATCCACCCCTCCTCCGCGCGGCTGGCCGGCATGCCGGCTAGGCCGTCGAGGCCGGTGCCCTCGATGATCCGCATCAGAACGGTCTCGGCCTGGTCGTCGGAGGTGTGGCCCGTGGCTAGGCGAACCGGGCCAGTGGGTCCTTCACCCCAGGCCCGGGCCACGCGCCCGAGAAAGGCGTAGCGGGCCACCCGGGCAGCCTCTTCGGGCGAGCGGCCATGCCCGGGGGCCGGCTCCGGGGCGGCCGATGGGTCCGGGGCCGCGGGCGGATCCACGCTCCCGCGGTGGAAGGCCAGGCCGAGCCGACGGGCCTCCTCCTCGACGTAGGCCACGTCGGCGGCTCCCGCTGCCCCGCGCCAACCGTGATCCAGGGAGGCCACGGCCAACTCGAAGCCCAGGTCGCGCTTAATTGACCAGAGGATGTGCAGGAGGGCTAGGGAATCCGCACCGCCCGAGACGGCGGCGAGGATGCGATCGCCCCGCCGGATGAGGCCCTGGCTGCGAGCCTGGTCCATCACCCGACCGGCGAGCGGTTCCCGATCTTGGCCTTTCGTATTTTGCACTCGATTTTCCGTCCCCGAAGACTTTTTCGTCACTAGGTCCATTATGGCATAGCCCGCCCGGCGGAAAACCAAAAAAAGAGGGGGTGCGCCCAGGTTTTGGCGCACCCCGTGAGTTGGGGGAGGAAACAATGTCCCCTGCGGCCAGGCTCTCTTGGCCCTAGACCCCTTCCGGGGGACTCAACCTTAGCGCAATCACCGTCACGTCGTCGCGGAGAAGGCGGTAGCCCGAGAAGCCGGGCACACCTCCGGCCACGGCGGGAAGACGGCTCGCACTGAGAGACACCGCCGCCTCGACGAGGGCGTCGGTAACCTCCTGCGGACCGGCTTCACCCATGTCCCTCAGGAAGCCGGTAATCCAGCTATCCTCCGGACCGGAACCGGCGAAGAGCCCGTCGGTGGTCAGGACGACCAGGTCACCCGGGCGCAAAGGCACAACGTGGCCCTGCGCGCTGACCTCGGCCAAGACACCCAAGGGCAGGTTGGCCGAGTGAACCACGCTCACTTCGCGCCCCCGGCGGACGAAACTCGGAGGAGCGCCGACCTTGACAAAGCGCGCCTGCCCGTCGTGAAGGTCAACCGTGAGCAAGTCTAAGGTGGCAAAGCGCTCGTGGACCGAGCGCAGGAGCAACATGGAGTTGATTGTCCGCACGGCCATCTCGGTGTTGAAGCCGAGGCGCAGGAGTTCCTCGAGCATCTTGATGGTGGTGCGGCTCTCTTCGGCCGCTCGAGGGCCGGCGCCCGTGCCGTCGGAGAGGACCGCCGCCAGGCGGTTACCGGGCAGTTCCCGGATCATGTAGGAGTCCCCGGATACCCCGGTCGGCGACTTGCGGGCCTGGGTCACGCCCATCTTGTAGTCAAACTGCCGCGGGACGGTCAGGCGGAAGGAACACTCGTCCCGGCCAGCGGCCAGACCGCAGCAGAGGTCGGTGATGATTAAGGCCTCGCCGGCCAGGGCCGAGGCCACGGGCAAGGCGACGGCCCGGCAGGCATCGCCGGTGTCGCAGGTCTCCGCCGTTATATGGAATTCGGCCTGGCCGTCGGGCACGCGGCTGGCCGATACCTCCCGTACGCCGAAGCCGGCCTGGTCGAGTTCCTGGACGAGACTTTCCACAGCCTGGGTATCAGAGGCCGCCTCGGTGGTAAGACCTTCGCCGAGCTGGCGAAGAATCTGAGCCAGACCGTCGAGCTGATGGCAGACCACGCCCCGGCTGTCGTCGAGCTTCTTTCGCCAGTGGCGATTCAGGGCGGCGATCTCATGCAGGAAGTTCATAGTCGTGACCAACTCCCCCAGGTGTACGCAGCGGCGCCGTATCGACGTCGGGACGTCCTGGCTCTCAAGCTGGCCACACTCGGCGGTCATCTCGAGCAGCCCCGATAGCGTGGCCCGGGTGCGGTCGAGGTCGCCCTTCCAGCAGGTTCGGAATAGCCGGCAAGTCTGACAGACGCGGCAGGCGGCCTGGGCCAGCCCCTCGGCCAGGGGCTGAGCCGGCGCGACGAGTTCGTCTTGCGGGGACGCCGTGGTCGAAGTGGTTGTCGGCGCCGGACCGCCCGGCGCGGTGGCCGACAGTTCCTTGAGAGTGGCGGCCAGTTGGCCAAAGACGAGACTGAGGTCCACGAGCCGTTTTCCGGCGTGTTCGTGGGCCGAGGCCACCGCGGTGGAGGAGCCGCCCGGGGCCGTGGCCCGAAGCGCATCCTTGAGGGGCGCCAGAATCCGCTCCGGTATGATCAGGAAGAGTCCGGCGGCCAGAGTCGACTCCAAGATCACGCCCTGGAGGAAATGGGCCTCCTCAATGAGCGGTGAGAGGAGCAGGGTTCCAAAAACAGCGCCGGCGGCGATTCCTAGCTTGCCAAAATCGCGGAAACTCCCAGCCAGGAACCCCGCCAAGGCCCCGAGTCCCACGCTTGAGAGCCCACCCGCGCCGCAAAGGGCGATGACCACTCCGGAGACGGTGCCCACGGCCGCTCCCACTCCACCCCCGGCGACGGCGGCCGCCACAAGAACGAGGAGACCGCCGGCGACTCCCGTGGCTCGAAGACCGGCGTAGCCTACTCCCGACAACCCGGCCATCGCCGTGGCCACGGCAATGGCCACGGCGATGGCCTGCTCGGCGCCGAGAGCCAGGGGGCGTCGCGCGGATAGAAGCGGGGGAAGGGCCGTCAGGTAAACAAGAGTGAGAACAAAGGTTAGAAGCCCTCCGAAGAAGGCCATAAGGAAGCGATACGGGGTTGGGTCAATCAGGATGGCCTTGGCCACTCCCACGCCCAGGGTGACGGTGAAGGCCAGGGCGGCCAGGGTCAGGGTGCCCCGGGCCCGGCTCTGACGGTCGAAGGCCAGGAGAAGTAGGCCCAGCCCGGCCGCCGCGACGGCGAACTCGAGGCAGCCATCGACCGCCCCGGTCGAAAGAATCCCGGCCGCGGCCGAAAGAGCGACTCCAACCCCCCGCCGGGGCGCCAGGACCAGGACCGCCGCAAACAGGGCCAACCCAAAGGGAGAGATGGCCTGAAGAACCGTAGCCCGGCCGATGAGGAGAGCGAGCAGGTTGAGGGGCATGGCCTCCAGGGACAAGGCCCCGCGGAGAAGCTCCAGCCCGGCGGTCGCGCCCGCGTGGGCGCGACCGCCGGGCGGACCGGACACCGTCCCTTCGCGCCGGGACTCCCGGGGACGGACCCGGTAGTCCGAGGGATCTCCGTGGTTTCTCCGATCCCCATTTCGCGGGGACCGCGCCGCCGGACCGCGCCAAGCACTGACTCCGCTTCTAGAGCTCAACAGGTGTCACTCCCGCCGTGCTTTGCTCCGCGAGAGGGCCCGTGAAGACCGCCGCGTTGTGACTCCTTCATCCTAACTGTCGCGGCGGCTGGGGCTTTGTCACAACGGGTAAGGGACGGCAGGAAAAGTGCCGACGGAACATTCTCGCCTTCGACACCCTGAGCGGTTAACGGCCGAGGATTGGCTGAGGCTGGAATCGGGAGACACAGGCAGACGGAGACTGGCGAGACGCCGACGGATTTCGGGCCAGGCGCCGGAGCCGCCCCTGTGGCGGAACCTGTCGACACATGCGCTGGGTGAGCGTCGCTCAGCCGTTAGCCGGCGAGCCGCCGGCCGCGGTCGCGGCGGGATCCGGCTCGCCCCCTTCGTCCGGGCGACCTCCGATGGAGAGAAGACCGTCGTCACCGAGGACCGGCCACCCTCCCGACGCCCAGTGGGCGAACTGAAGGGTGTTCGTCACGACCGCCTTGTGGGTCAGCATGACACCCTTGGACAACCCGCTGGTGCCGCCGGTGTAGGCCAGGTGAGCCAGATCCCGCTCGGGGTCGATCTTCACATCCCGGAAACGACGATCCGCTTCAGATCGGTGGCGTAGCGGCTCCGGCCGGAGTCATTGGCCCGGCTAGGCCCTCCGCTGGGTATGGCAGGACCTTCTGGGCTGGGGAAGGGAGGCGACCGTAGCAGGGGTTTCGTCGCAACCGGGGACAAGCCTGCCGCTAGAGGGGTCGGAGACCTAGGTCGCCGCCGACCCCGCCCACGCGCCGCTCGCTGGCGTCGAGGACCCTGAGCCACGAGATGCAGGCCAGGGCCCAAAGACCGCCGAAGGCCAGGCCGGCGGCGACGTCGCTGGGGTAGTGGACGCCAAGGTAGACGCGGCTCGTGGCCAGGGTCACCATGGCCCCCAGGGAGGCGGCCCCGGCCAGGGGACCCCAGAGGGCGCCTCGCCCCGACATTCCGTCTGAACCCGTGACGCCCGGGGTTCCACGGCGCTTCACCTTGCCCCCGACCGTCCACAGCACGTAGGCCAGGACACCATAGAAAGCGGAGGCCACCATTGTCTCGCCGCACGGGAAGCTGAAGTCGCCGGCGTGGGCCAGGACCGTGCCCGCCGGGCGGGGGCGCTCGAAGGCGTCCTTGAGAAGCTCGCTCAGGACCCACGCTCCCCACCAGGAGACCAGAAGGGCCCACCCCTCGGCCCAGCGGCGGCGTCGGCGATAGATAGCGGCGGCGGCGACCAAGCCCACCGGAACCAGGAGCCACAATGAGCCGAGGTAGGTGGCCGCGTTCGTCACCGCGGTCGCGGCCGGACCGCGAAGAGAGTCGATCACCCCGGCCACGGCGGTGTCGAAAGGCTGGAGTTGCTTTGCAAGAAGGTTGGCGATCAGGTTGGTCAGGACCAGAGCGAAAGACCCCGCCAGGCTCAAGGCGATGATCAGATAGGAGCCAAGGTCGCCGAGACGCCCGAGCCGGAGGCCGGAGATGGCCTGGGCCCGCGCCAAAAGGCGGCTGCCCCAGTCGGTCAGGCGCCGCCGGTAGGCGGTCTTCCGGCCCAGAAGCCAGGCCGCGACGACCAGGGCCGCCAGCCCGCCGGTGATCGGCCCTATGTAGTGGCTGATCAGGCTCGGTCCCTGACGGCCGAAAGCGACGACCAGGGCCGCCTCGAGGAAGAACCGCCCGCCGCGACCGAGAGCGGAAGCGAAGATCACGGTCGGGGTGGACAGCTTGAAGACCCCGGAGGCGATGGTGAAGAGCTTGTAGGGCAGGGGCGTGAACCCGGCGACGAAGACGGCCCAGCCCCCGAAGCGGGCGAAGGCCCGGTCGAGCTTGTCAATGAAACGCGCGGACGTAAACCGGAGCAGGAGCGAGCGGCCCACGGTAACTCCGAGATAGCGTCCAAAGATGGAGCCGAGGACCGAGGCTACCGTCGCGACCAGGGCGTACCACAAGGCCCAGGCCGGCCGTAGGGCGCAGAGGGGAATGAGGAGCAGGTCGGGCAGGATGGGCAGGAAAGACGACTCGGCGAAGGAGACCAGGAACAGGCCGATCACTCCGTAGGCGGCGAAGAAGCCGGACAGGGAGTCCAGCCAGACGAGGAAAGAGTGGAGCACCGACACACCCCTAACCAGCGCAGTCCCTATTAGGTCTTCTCAGGTCAATATGGTCTTAGAAGTGATTGTGTCATTGGGGGCGGGGCAAAGCAAGGGCCTCGGCCTCGTTCCTCACCTCGGTGTCCCTTTTCTCTTCACACGCACTTTTTGTCGGATCATAGCCCTCCTGGGGTCGAACGGAGAAGGAGTCTGTCGAATTGTAAGCGAATGTCTAGACTGGCAATCTCAGGTACGGGTAACTGAACGGGTCTGGGTGCGTAACAAGACACCTCCACTTCGCGGACGGAGGGGTCAAGATGCTCTCAGCCTTCCTAGTGGGAGAGAGTAGCCTTCACGAGTGGCACCTGGCCAAGGCCTTATCGGCCACAAAGCGTGTCCGCGTCGTGGCGTCTTTGTCCACGGCCGCGGCCAGCCACGCCGAAGCCCCCTCAGACGTTGTCATCGTCTGCCTCAGAAGCGGACTGACTCACACCCTCGGTCGCGTGCTCCAGAAGCCCACCCTTTCCCCGTGCCTCGTCGTGGCCGAGCGGCCCTCTTCGGCGCTGGCCCGCGCCTGTGTCAGCCGTCAGGTGTCGTGCCTGGCGGCGCCGGAGTCGCCGGAGCAGATCGTCTCGGCGGCGGAGCTCTGCGTTTGCGGGGTCGTCTTTTACAGCGCCAACCTGGTGGCTCTTCTCCCGACCAAGCCGGCCTCGGGAGGGTGGACCGACGTTGACGTCCAGATCCTTCTTCTCCTGGGAGAGGGGCTTCCCCTTAGGCAAGTCGCCCATCGTCTGAGCTACAGCGAGGGCACGGTCCGAAACATGTGCTCCCGGCTCTACCGGCGCCTGGGAGCCGGCAACCGGCTGGGCGCGCTCCTCGAGGCTCGGAAGATCGGTCTTCTTTAGGTGACATGTGTCATCTGTCGCCTGACACCCGCCAGGTAAGCCCCACGTCCCCCTGTAACCCCCTGGGAGCCACAACTAGAAGCTTGAGGGGTTGTCGGCCGGAAGGAGGTCGGATCAAAAGATGTGTCCCTGTAACGGTGCCTATTGTGCCTTCGCATGCGCGGTCGGATGCGCTGCTTCTTGCGCGCTCCTGGCCGGGGCCCTGATCGCTTGGGGAGCGGCCGGCGGCATCGCCGGTGGCTCTGGAGCCTCGATCTATTACGCGTCGTAATCGACGAAGACTCAGGTTAGCACACCCGTAACCCGATGACCAGGTAGGACCAGTAACCGACAACCCCTCAAGATCAATTGCCTGGATGTCGAAGGTGCTTGGATATCGAAAGCAGGGGAGCGTGAAACTCTTGGAGCACCGTGTCACCCTCAAATTCAGTGTCGACAGCGGCAATCAGTACTTGTACGACGATGCGACGGGAATGACCTTCGTCTGGTCGGACCTCCGGGAGCGGGTCCTCTCCGCCCTCCTAGACGGCAGCCTGGGTGAACGCCGCGCCACCTGGAACAACTACGCTCCCGCCGACATCGACCACGAGGTGCTGTTCATCTCCCGGTGGCGGCAGAAGTACGGGGCCTTCGTCCGCAAGGTCGGTCCCTACCCGCCCGTTCCGCCGCCCGCCGAACTGGAGGCCTGGATCCGGAAGGAAATCCTGATGCAACTCATCCTCGTGGTCACCGAAGACTGCAACCTCCGCTGCCGCTACTGCGCTTTTTCCGATCACTACCCCCTGAACCGCGACCGGACAACCAAATCGATGACCTTCGACATCGCCCGGCGGGCCGTGGACTACTTCTTCGAGTTGGCTCGCCCGGAGATGGAACGCAATCCAAGGCGCCTTTTCGGCGTCACCTTCTACGGCGGAGAGCCGCTCCTGGAGGTCGACCTTATCGCCCGGGTCATCGACTACGCTCGCGAACGCTTTCCAGGTCTGGTCATCCCGGTCATGACCGTCAACGGCACCCTGCTCTCTCCCGAGGTGGCCAAGACTCTGGCCGACCGCGACGTCCACGTCTCGATCAGCCTGGACGGGCCGACCGCCGAACACGATCGGAACCGGGTCTTTCCGTCCGGACAGGGGTCCTATGAGCCCGTGATGCGCAATCTGCGTCGCATCCGCGAGGAGATGCCCGACTTCTTCGCCAACTACGTGACCTCCGTCTCGACCTACGATTGCCGGACCGACGTTGAGGCGGTGAGCGAGTTCTTCTTCTCGTCACCCGACCCCACCCCGCCGGTCCTCTTCGTCAGTAAGGTCGCCACCCGCAACACCGACTACTACGACGCCTTTGGGCCGGAGGACCTCGAAAAGCACATCGCCCAGGTCCGGTGGCTCCGTCAAGACTACAAACAGCGGGTCATCGAGGGGGATCGCTACTCGACCTACGCTCAATCCTATGTGGGGCTGCCCATCGCCACCTGTCTTCTCCGGGGGCGGATGGCCAATCCTCGCCCACCCTTCCTGCCCTTCACCGGGGCCTGCATCCCCGGAACCAAGCTCTGCGTCACGGCCGAGGGGCAGCTCGACGTCTGCGAGAGAGTCAACGGCAGCTTCCCCATCGGTCACCTGGACAGCGGCGGGGTCGACTTCGGCCGTGTGAAGCAGGTCATCGAGAACTACCGGGACTCGATTTGCGACAAGTGCCATGCCTGCCCGGTGACAAGGCTTTGCTCCATGTGCTACTCGACCACGGAGCAGGAAGGGGTCTTCGCCAAGACTCCGGAGGACTGCGCTGAGACAGTGGCCATCACCCGGGGCAGTCTGGCCGACTACTACTCCATTAAAGAGGGAAACCCGTCCGCGGACTTCTCCTACGAGACCGATCGCACTTATCTTGAGCGTCGCCTGATGTTTCTTTAGGGGGGAATGATCGTGTACTTCAGGCTGGCCACCGACTCGTTCCTGGTCTCGGGCAAGACCGATGGGGCGATCTATGACTTGGGGCGAAACCGCCTTCTTCTTCTCGATCCCGGCGCCGCCGCTCTGCTCAAGCGGTGTGAGAGAAACCAGCCCACCGACGATCTGGCGCCCGGCTCGGCGGAAATGGCCCTCCTGGACAAGCTCGTCCAGCGGGGCGTGGGCAACTTCCTGCCCTCGCCACACTTTGTGGAGAAACTGCAGTTCCAGTCTCCCGTGCGCTTCCAGGGGATCGCCGCCGACCCGCCCCGCTTCGACCGCCTCACCTTTCAGATTACCGACCGCTGCGGATTGGCCTGCAAGACCTGCCGGCTCGAAGGCCACCAGGCAACCTGGCAACCCTGCACGGCCTGTCTCATGAGGGCGCTGCCCGGTGAGAGGGCCCACCCGAGCGGAGACGATTTCGACGCCCTCTTCGATGATCTCCGCCGCCTCGAATTCAAGAACCTCCACCTCCGCGGAGGCGACCCCCTGGCCGAACCGGACCTCCTGGCCGACCTTCTCCGCCGCGCGGCCGCCCGCTACCCGGAGCTCATCATCTTTGTCACCACTCCCGGTGAGGGCCACCTGCCCAATCTCGCCACAGTGTCGAACCAGGTCCGTTTCAACGTGGTCCTGCTCGGGACGAGCGCCAAGGACTACGAGGAAGCGGCCGGCTGCGGAGCGGCCTGGGACCGCGTTGTCTCCAACGTCGACAGCCTCCGGGCCGCGGACTCTCAGGGCGCCGGGCGTCTCCTGGTGACCATCCTTCTGACCGAGACCACCCGCGCCCGCAAGGACGAACTCCTGGCCTTCGCCAAGGATCGTTGGGGTCTCACCCCGGGACTGGCCGAGACCTACCCCTACCCCCTTACGGGCTGGGAGGGGCCGCCTCGGTTCTCGCACGTCGGCCCGCGGGCCAAGCCCGTCGCTCCCTTCCGCGACACCTGGGAATTTTTCTTCCGGGCCTACAACAACACGTGCCTCTTCGGGGGGGCGGACCTCGGTCTCGACGGCGGCTTCCGCCCCTGCGCCTGGGTGGATGAGGTCTTCGGCCACTGGCCGGCCGAGTCGCTGCACAAGGCCATGTCCAGACCCCAACCCTACCACTACTGGGAGCTTACCAAGGAGAGCATCGAGGGTTGCCGCGAGTGCGCCCTCCGCTACGCCTGTGCCGATTGCACGGTGGCCGAGCTTGACGGCCAGTTGCTTCCAGGTGTAAGAGAGATGTACTGCCCCCTCAACCTCTCCGAGGACCTGGCGGTGGGCAGGGTGCGGCCGGTCCTGGGGCCGGCGGAGTTCATCGAGGAAATCGTCCTCGCTGAAGGGAGTGGTCATCGTGGCTGACCCGCTCGTCAGTTTCGAGGGGGTCTCCAAACGCTTCGGCTCGATCCAGGCCCTCGACGGGCTGACCTTTGAGGTCGGCCAGGGGGAGCTCTTCGGTTTCGTCGGCCCGAACGGCTGCGGCAAGACAACCACGACCCGCCTGATGCTCGACCTCTATCGCCGCGACGCCGGGGAGATAAGGATCTTCGGCTGCGACCCGGCCGTCGACTTTGCCCGCGTCGGACCCCAACTCGGGGTGACCTTCGACCAGCACGCCCTCTACGAGAGCCTTTCGGCCGAGGAGCATCTTGTCTTCTGGGGCCGCATGTTCGGAGTGAACGGGCGTGAACTCAAGGAGCGCTGCCGGTTTCTCCTCGAGGCGGTCGGCCTGGCCACGCGGATGAAGAGCCCGGCGCGAACCTTCTCCAAGGGCATGCGCCAGCGGCTGGCCTTCGCCCGATCTCTCATCAACCGTCCCCGGCTGGCCATCATGGACGAGCCCTTCGACGGTATCGACGTCGAGACCAAGCGAGATCTGGTCGACCTCCTCCACACCGTGGTCCGCGAGGAGGGCATGACGACTTTCCTGACCTCCCACAACCTGGTGGACATCGAGCGTCTCTGCCGGCGGGTGGCCATCGTCAAGCGTGGCCGCGTCATCGCCTGCGACACGACCGAGAACCTGCGGACCAAGACCCGTAAGCGTCAGGTCCTTGTGGTGACTCTGGGCGAGGGCGCTGACGGCGACCTGGTCCAGGCCGCGGTGCCGGAGGGTTCCTACGACCCCGAGACGCGCTGCCTCAGGGTGGAGTACGTGCCCGACAGTGGTCCGCCCGACGCGGTCGTCCGGCGGCTGATGGAAAGAAACCTGCCCGTCAGCAGCTTCCGCGAGGAAACCCTCAGCCTAGAGGACATCTACCTCAGCCTGACCGGAGGGGGGAAAGAGATATGTGGCTGACCCATGTGCGGGCCCTGGCGGCCAAGGAGGTCCTTGAGGGCTTCCGGGCCGGGTGGCGCTTCGCCCTGCAGATCCTGGCCCTGGCGGGCTTCATGAACTGGTTCATCATCCGGTCCTATGTAGTGTCCGTGGGCAGCGACCCGCTTCAGCTCCGGATCGCCGCCTCGGTGTCCGTGGTCTACGTGGCCATGATCGTCATCCCCTTCCTGGCCAACGGTCACCTCATCCGCAGCCTGGTCGAGGAGCGCCAGAAGCAGAGCATCCTCTCCCTTCTGGCCACGGGCGTCACCCCGCAGGTCATGTGGCTCACGAAGCTGGTCATGGCCTCGGCCCTGAGCTACCTGGTGATGCTGGTGAGCATTGGCCTGCACCTCCTGGTGACCGTCCTTTACTGGCACGTCACGCCCGTCTTCACGACCCAGATCGTGCTTGGGGCCCTGGTCGTCTCCCCTCTCCTAGCCTTTGCGGTTGTGGCCCTAATGGCCTTTTTCTTCTGGTACTTCCGCTACCCGCACATGGTAGCGTCCATTGTTCCGGTATTCGTGGCCATGGCCTCGTGGGGCTACGCCTCGAGGTCGCCCGGGTCCGACATTCTGCGGAACCTGACGATCATCGCCTGCGTGGCCCCGTTCGTGATTACGGCCATCGGGGCCTTTCTCATTGCCCGGTTGTCTAAGCAGCGCATCGCCGGGCTGTAGGTTTCCAGGTGGGAGGTTGGGGGGAATGAGAGTGTCGGCCATTCTGGCCGGATTGGCCCTGGCCGTGGTTATGGCTCTGGCCCTGGCTGGCCTCAGGCGGCTGCCGATTTTCGGCGGCAGGCAGGCGGCCCCGGGCACCGGAGTCGCGCCGCCCCAGGTGGTCTTGACGGTCACGACCGAGGGCGACAAGCGAGTCGGCTCGGATCTGGTCCTACTGTTCTCCGTCAGCAATGCCGGGCAAACCCCGGTGAAACGTCTCCATCTCAGGGCCGATGGTCCCTGGTCCGCCTTCGACGTTCGCCTGGTGGACGTCGACGGATCGTTCGAGACGGAAGGCGGAATGGGCTGGTTTCTGCTGGGGCAGAGCATCCAGCCAGGGGCCGGACGTGAGCCGATAGTTAAGATCGGCCCCCGGGTGGCCGGAACCTACCACTTCGAGTTCCGGGCTTTCGACGGCGATCTGGCCCTCTTCGACCCTTCGGGGCGGCCGGCCACGGCGGTCTTGGACGTGGTCATCGGGCCGTAAGCCTCAGTCTCCCCACCAGCGAGCGGTCAGAGCCGTGGCCAGGGCCTCGGAACGGACTAGGAGGCTCTGGTCGTCGTAGAGGCAAAGAGAGCCCGCCGTCCAGTTGTGCGATCCGCAGAGGATGTCGCGGCCGTCGACGACCAGGACTTTGGCATGGGTCACCCACTCCTGGTTGTCCCACCTCACGTCAACCCCCTGGGATCGGAGGTACCGGTGGGCGGCCCGGTTGATGTGGCGGGACCCGTAAGGATCGGTGGGCCGGTCGAGGTCGAGGATAACCTTGACCTCGCAGCCCCGGCGGCGGGCGGCGACCAACTCCTCTACAAGGGCATTGCCCGGGTGAGTCCCTCCCGGGCGGTAGGTCATGAAGAACATAACCAGGCTCACTTCGCGCTTGGCCGAACGCAGGAGGCGCAGAGCGACGTCGAGGTAGGCCAAGCGGGAAACCAATCCGGCCCAGGCTACGACCGGCTGACCGGGGGTGTTGGTGAAGACCGCCATCGCCGAGGCCCGCTGCTGGAGGCGCCCCAGATAGGCGGCTCTCTCGGGTAGGATGAATGAGCCACCCCCGGGCGCCAGGTCGGAGGCGGCGGTCTCGACGGCCCGCCGGACCTCAGCCACCAGCCTTTCCCCGAGGGATCGCCCTTGCCCTCCGCCGAGGACCGCGCCGATACCCGGGAAGGGGTCAAGTTCCGACTCGTCGGCGGGAGCGGGGTTGACGCCGGGGGGAGAGGTCTGGAGGATGACAGGTGGTCCATCGCCACCGGCCAGCGGGACTTCGCCTTCCTCGACCCAGAAGATGGGAAGCCCGTTCGGGCCGCCTGAGGCTTCGGCCCGCTTTCCCGAATGGCGCCGGAGTCCCTGATCGGCGGCCATGACCGCGTAGGCCGAAAGGCCGTCGGGGTCAACGAGGGGTCCGATGTCCGGGGGCTCGCCCCCAACTAGACCAGCCAACTGATAGAGGGTCGATCCCAGGAGTTTCGCCTGCGCGGGTTCCAGGGCGAGGGCCGGGCGCCAGGTGCCGGCCCAGGCGGCGAGAGCCTTCTCGAGAGTCGCCTGAAGCCCGGCGGGATCGGCCTTGGCATCCGCCAGGCCAGGCGCACGTCCGGTTACCGCTCCTGACGCAGGGGCGGCGTCCGCTCTCGGTTTCGCCGCGGCTTCCCGCCCAGCCAACGCCCCTGCCCGCTCCCATTCGCCCTCGAAAACCGACCTGAGCCGGAGCGAAAGATCCTTCGAGCGGACCGCGAGGGTGAGCTCGTCATCCAGGCAGAGGGCCTGGTGGCTCCAGTTGTGGCTACCAACCACGACGATGTCGTCGATGACCAAATACTTAGAGTGCAAACTCCCGCTGGGACCCTCAGTCGCGTAGGGACGGCAAAGAACGCCGAGGTCGGCAAGGCGGCGGCGGGCCACCCGGTCGGCAAGTTCAATGGCCGGAGTCTGCCGGGAGCTCCCGACAATGACGCGCACGTCGATCCCACGCCAGCGGGCGCGGGCCAGGGTGTCCAGGACAAGACGGACGTTTCCGCCAAGGTCGGTCTCGGGGCGTGGGTCGATGATGAAGATCGTAGCCAGAACGGAGTGCCGGGCCCGGTCGATAAGCGAGAGGAGATAGGGAAGGTAGTCTCGACCCGCCAGCGGGACAGCGTGGTCGACCCGGTGCACGTAGTGGGGCTCCGCTTTTAGGCTCATCTAGTTCCCCTCCATCCGGGAGGCTAGGGCCACCGCCCGGCCCACAAGGGTCTGGGCCCCGGCCCCGACAGTCCGGGCGTGCGCGATGTAGGCGGTCAGGGCCGCCGCTTTGGCGGCGTAAGTCTCCGCGGTCCTGGCCTTCAGCCGGGCCAGGAGTTCCTCGCCCAGACTCTCCGCCTCGGTGGCCGTAGTGGCGACGAGTTGGAGGCGGGAGGCGAGAACCCGAGCCGCCGCCCCGGTAGCCCGGCGAGCTTGGATCGAACCGGACCCGGGGCCGGGCCCCGAGCCCTCGATCGTTTTGGCCATCGCCTCGAGCCCGTCCAGACGATTGGCGCAGGCGGAGGGGGAACCCTTGGACGAGCCGGTCGCCGGACCACCTGTCCCCTGCGCCGAGGAGGCTTGTTCCTCGGACTCTTGGTCCTCCTCCTCGTCCTCGCGCTCCTCCTCTTCCTCCTCCTCGGGAGGTTCGTCGTCCTCCGGGGGCTCGGGTCCGGGAAGTCCGGGGCCAGGCGGCGGGTCGGGACTTCCGCCGGGCTGGCTCCCGCCCCCGCCGAGCGAGGACGCGCCCCCGCTATCGCCCGGAGGGTCGCCGACGTCGTCATCGGGCAAGTCGTCATCGGGGACATCGTCACTCGGACCGTCCCAGGAGGCCGACCCGACCGCAGCCGGGCCCGCTGCGCCAGGCGCCGGGCCGGAGGAAACCCCGGCGGCGGCCGACACGCCGGCCGCATGACCTGTGGCCGCGGCAAAGGCCCCGACTGGGGCGGCGGAGGAGGCCGACCCGACCGCAGACGGACTCGGTGCGCCGGCCGCATGGCCCGTGGCCGCGGACGGGGCCGGAACGTACCGGCACTGGGTGACCGGGTCCAGCGGGATACCGGCCGGATCGGTGACCTGGTAGTAGACTTTGGCGGCGGCCCCGACAACCTCGCCCGCGCGCACAACCTGCCCGGGCTTGGCGCGAATGCTTTCGAGGTAGACCAACTGATGCAGATAGGCCCGGCCATCCCTAACCGCGACGCTACCGAGACCGCCTCCGGCGAACTCCACGGTCCCCGAGACGGGCGTGCGCACCTCCGCCGGCCTGTTCATGGTCTCGCTCTCCACGACAAGGCCTGGGTGCAGGCGTCCCTGGGAAAAGCCAAACCCGGCCGTAAGACGTCCGCCGCCAATGAGCCGCCCCGGGCTGAACCCGGTCGGTGACGCGGCTTGCCTCTCTGGAGTCACGTTACTTCGCCTCCGGTGGGAAAAGCAGTGTATGCCATTGGTTCCTTATGATCCCAGGGAACCCTGCTCAAGCCGGCCCGGCGCGTCGGCCGCCTTGACAGTCGCCCCCACGGCTTGGTAGGGTGACGGCAGAGTATGGAGGTGTGGCTGAGTGACTCCCCTTGGGCGCGGTTCAACGGGGGAGTCACCGGTAGGCGCCCACCGCCTCTTCGTCTCCCACAGCTGCAAGGTTGGCCTCGACCAGACCGACCTCGACGCCATTGCCCGCCTGGCCTCGCCGGAAAGCGGGCTCTGCCCTTCAGTCATCATCCAGGCCGCCCTCCGGAACAAGGTCGCCGGCCACGTCTACTCAAACCTGGGTCGCGTCGCCGCCGCCTTTCCCCACCTCAGTCTGGTCCACGAGATAAGGGAAACCTTGGAGAGCGAGTTCTCTGAGTCCGTGACTCCCACCAGCACCCAGACGCTTCTGGCCGAACTGCCCGCTTTCGCCCGGGCCCTGCGAGCCGCCGGCGTTGCCTGGCTCCCCGTGAAGGGAGGCGCCCTGGCCCTCCTGCGCCTCTATCCCGAGACCGCGCCCAGGTACATGCGCGACCTGGATTTGATAGTCCCCGACACGGCCTCCGCCTGGAAGGCTCTCGGGATACTCCGGCAACTCGGGTACGAACTCCGTCCTCCCATTTTCCTGCAGCGCACGCGCCAGAAACGCCTCCTGGCCATAGCCCAGCTTAGGAAGAGCCAGGATGGAATGTCCCTCAAGGTGGAGATCATGGTTCAGCCCTTCAAGACCACCCGTTTGTCCAACCTGGAGGTCGATCTGTGGTCCGGGGCCCGCGAGGCTGAGTTCCGCGGGGAGACCATTTCCGTGCCGTCGGTGGAGAACCTGATCCTGGTGAGCGCCGGCCACGCCTACCATGAGGGCCCGATGCTCAAGGACGCCAACGACCTGTGGCTGCTCCTGCGGCGCTACGGGGCGGAGATTGACTGGTCCGCCCTGGCCAGGGCCGCCGCCGCCAATGACCTTGTCGGAGGACTCCTGGCCATAGCCGGCCTGACCCTTGGCCTCTACGGACCTGATCCCTATCTTGAGCGGCTCGTCGGAGAACTGCGGCCGACGGCGGGAGAGCGTGCGGTCTCGCGCCTCTTGGCCCGGGGGAGAGGTGGGTTTCCGGCCCCGCTTGTCTGGGCCTATCATGAGTGGCGACACACTGGCGCCAATCCGCTGGGTACGCTGCTCCAAGGGTGGGGTCAGTCCGCGCTCCTCAGGGCTTGGCTCAGCCCTCGCTGCCCAGGCGCCCTCGACCGCTTCATTCGCTTCCGCGAGCGCGGGAGGATCCTCCGCTGGGCCCGGCTGGCCGACGATCGGATGCCCGTTTACCTGGTGCCGTTGCCCGAGCGCGGCGACGCCGGCGGAGGGTCGCCCGAGCCCGCGCTGACCGTCTTCCCCGGAGAGGACATCACCCACGCCTGGGACGACAAGGCGCAGTGCCTGCTGACCCCGGTCGGGCCGTTTCTGCCGACCAGGTACGCCGTGGTGGGCGACAGTCAACTCGATGCTGGGAGCGACCTTGCCTCTAGGGCCTGCTCGCGGCCGGAGTCGTGGCGGTGGCGGCCTGGTGACGGCGCATTGGAGGTGCCAGTGAATGACTTCCTTGGCCCGACGTAGCCGGGGAAACTCGCCGACCGGTCCGGAGCGTCTGTTAGTGGAGCGCTGCTGCAAGATCGGCTTTGACCGGTCCGACCTCGACGTGGTCGCCGGTCTGGCCTCCGGGAGAGGCCGCCTGCGACCCGCAACCATCATTCAGACGGCCCTCGGGCACAAGGTCGCCTCCCATGTCTACGATAGCCTTGGGTCCGTGGCCGCCGCCCACCCCCACCTGGAGACGGTCCGCGACCTACAAAGAGCTTTCGAGACCGACTTCGCGGAGTTCGTGACGCCCGGGCGAACTCAGAAGCTCCTGGCCGAACTGCCTACTCTCGCGCGGGCCATGCGAGCCGCCGGCCTTCACTGGCTTCCCACCAAGGGTGGGGCCCTGACCGTCCTCGGCGTCTACCCCGAGGCCAGGCCCAGGTACATTCGCGACCTGGACCTAATGGTGCCCGATCTACCCTCGGCCTGGCGGACCCTGACTGTCTTGGAGGAACTGGGGTATCAGCTCCAACCTCCCCTTCTCCTGCAGCGCACCCGCCAGGGGCGCTTCCTGGCCATAGCCATCCTGCGAAAGAAGCGGGACGGTGTCTCCCTCAAGATCGAGGTCATGGTCCAGCCCTTCAAGACCACCCTCTTCTCTAACCTTGAGGTCGACCTGTGGGCCGGTGCCCGCGAAGTGGAGTTCGGCGGAGAGGCCATCAGTGTGCCGTCGCCGGAGAACCTCTTTCTGATGACCGCAAGTCACGCCTATCACGACGGTGTGACCCTCAAGGACGCCAACGACATGTGGCTGCTCCTGGGACACTTCGGAACGGTCTGCGACTGGTCGGCCGTGGCCCGCCTGACTGCGGCCAACGGCCTCGCCGCGGGGTTTGGGGCCGTAACCCGAGTGACCGAACGCCTTTACGGCTCGACGCCCCTGCTTAAGCGCCTGGTGCGGGACCTGCGGCCAACGGCGGCAGAGCGCGCGGTCTCGCGGCTACTGGCCCGGGGAGGCGGCAAATCGCGGATCCCTCTCGTGTGGGCCTACCACATCCGGCGGCAAACCGGGGCCAATCCTATCGGCGCCTTTCTCCGTCTGGTCCGGCGATCCGCGCTCTTGCGTGTCCTGACCAGCCCCCGCTGCCCCGAGACTGTCGACCTCTATCTACGTCGGGAAGAGCGGCGGGGACTGCGCGGTTGGGCCAAACTGGCCCTCGCGGGCCTACCTTTTTACCTGGTGCCTCTGTCTTGGGAGGAATCCCCTGCCGGCGGTGGAAATGGCGTCGGCGCTGGGACTAGTGGCGTCGGCGCTGGGACTAGTGGCCGCGACGCGCCCGTGGTGACAGCCTTCGCCGACGATGAGATAGCCCACGTGTGGGAGCGCGGCGCGCAGTGCCTTCTGACACCGGTCGGACCGTTTCTGCCGACGCGGTATGGTGTTCTGGACGACAGCCAGATCACGGCTGGGAGCGACCTTGCCTCCAGGGTAGCCGGCGGTCGCGTCCTTCAGACTCGTCAGTCTGGTCAAAGGGGAGGTGAGGCTGATGGCTACCGCCATGCTGGTCAGGGTCTTGAAGAAAGTGCTGCGGATAAACCAAAAAAAGAGCGGATAGTGAGCGCCGGCGTCTCCTAGAAGTAGGTGCGAACGCAGGTGGCCACGGGGTGAGGGTCGTCCCTTTGAAGGACCCAAGCCGCGGCCGACGTGAGTTCCGGATCCCCGCTACCCACGGCGGCGCCGGTCCCGACCACCTCGAAGACCGGCAGGTCGGTGATGTCGTTACCCATGGCCACAAAGCGACCGAGATCCCAGGCCCTGCGGCGAGCCAATCGCCGGAGGGCCTGTCCTTTGTCGGCCCGGTTGTGGACACACATGAAAGAGCGACGGTGACCCACAACCGTGAGGTCCAGGTTTCTCTCGGTGGCGAAGGCGACAAAGGCCTCCGCGGTCCGACCGCTCTCTTGGGGAATTATCATGGCCAGATTCGATTTCAGGTCGGCCGGGCCAGGTTCGCCCTCCACCATCCGGAAAGGTCCGAGATGCGGGAGAGGGCTGGGACCCGGGCTCAGCGGGGCAAGACCCTCGGCCGGCGTCGCCGGGCGTGGGACGAGACACTCGGTCGGCGTCACCAGGTGCGGGACGAGGCCCTCCCGGAGGGCCCAGCGCCAGATCGACCGCGCCCGCCGCTGACCGAGGGCGATGGTCGCCTCGTCCTGACCGCTCAGCGGGTCGAAGGTGTGAGCCCCCAGCAGGGCTATGACCGGTTCGACCACACCCAGCAGGGTCAGGATGGATCGGCTGGTCTGGACCGTCCGACCCGTGGCGATGACCACGGGGACGCCGCCCCGCACAAGCTCCCGGACCGCTTCCACGTCGGCCGGGTGGGGCAGATCGTCCTCCGACCGCACCAGGGTGCCGTCAAGATCCAGAACCAAACCCTCCGCCCGCAAACAAGCGCCCCCTCTCTTCTCTTGGTCGCCGGCCCAGTTCGTCACCGGCTCACCACGGGCCCAACTCGCCACCGGCCGCAGTTCGCTAGGTAGCAGCCAGGTCCGCGGCGTGCTCTCGCACGGTCTCGACGGCCCGCGCCAAGGGACCCCGTAGGTGCCAGACGAGGCCGCTGTCGCAGACTTGATTGAGAAACGCGGCCAGCCGAGCCTGGCTTCTAGGACAACTGAAATCGGGAAGCCAGGGCCCAAGACGGTCGGTCTCGTCGAACAACACCAATGACACCCCCCTGATCCTGGCCACGATGTTCTCGTGGAGGGCCACGCGGGCTTCAAGCGGATCGAGGGGGCGGCAGTCCAGATCCCGCGTGAGACCGAGCCCGACCACGTAGACGCGGCGAAGCGGGAGAGAGACCCCGCAGGCGGAGATGGCCAGGTCGGCGGCGGCGACCCGTTTTCTCAGGTTGACTCGGCCGTCCGCGACCGGACCGAAGACCCGCCGGCAGACGTCCGGATCGGCCTCCTCCAGGGCCTGGCTGCGGAAGGTGAAGGACACGTCCCCGTCGCACCCCTGAACTCTAGGCCGGCCGTTCTCCCAGGAGACGATGACAGCGTCGTTGGCGATTATCTCGGCCCCCAGGCGAGCGCAGGCCGCATAAGCCATGGTCGTCTTTCCCGCTTCCTTTGGGCCCATGAAAAGGTAGGCGGACCGGCCGAGGGCAACGGCCGAGCCGTGAACGGTGAATCGCCCCCGCAACTGAAGTTCCCGCTCGAAGAAAACGGCCAGGAGGCACTCCAGGATGTCCGAGCGTCGCGCTCGCTCCCACGGACTGGCCAGAAAGACGCGGCCTCTTTCCACCCTGATTTCCTCCGGCGACCGGTCAAGGTAGACCATTCGCCGTCTCACCAGGGGCGCCGGGAACGGCTTGGAACCCACGGCCAGGTCGCCTCGCCCGAGAAGGCGCCTCCGTCCGGCGAGGTAGTCGAGAGCCACCGAGCTGTCCGTCGAAAGGCGACACTGGAGACCGCCCCAGGTCACATAGACTTGGCGAACCGTCACGGCGACCGTCACGGCGACCCACCCCCCTCAGCCAAGCCGCCTCGCTGGAGCCCGCGGCAGCCGGCGATGTGGGCGGCGCAGGCGGACGGAGAACCCGCCAGATACTCCCCTTCCACTTGGGTGACCATGGCCTCAATGAGGCGCCTCCGGTCGTCATGAAGCTTCGGCGAGTCGAGGCCCGGAACGTAGACGCTTCTCCGGTGGCCCTCGCCGAAGGCGATGACCGTGGCCGCCCCCCGCACGTGACGGGCGAGGCTCTCATAGAGCCCGACTCGCAGGCGAACGGGGTCGAGCGACCCGGTCCGCGCGGGTCCGGACAGGAGGCGGAGATGGTAGAGAGCGACGAGGGGCTGGGGGGCGGTGGCGACCTCCAGACCGAGAACGGCCGCGGCCACGGTGCGCTTGGCGTCGAAACCGGCGCCGCTGCCGGCGACCCCGGCGAAAAGGCGGTCGGCCTCGGCTGGGAAGGACCGGCTAAACGAGCTGTAGCGGAGCTTTACCCCTGGCTTGAGGGTCCCCAGCACCTCCGGATGGCCCGAGCCGTCGAGGCCGAGGAGGGCCGAGCCATTGGACAGGAGGCCAAAGCCGTGGTCGCGGCAGAGGGTAATGGCCGTGATTGTCTTGCCCGCGCCCGCCCCGCCGAACAAGACCACGGCCATCCCAGCCCGGCTGACGGCCGAAGCGTGGAGGACGAAACGCCCGCACTCCTCGAGGGCGCGACGAAGGGCGAGATTACCGAGGACCTCGAGAACCGGGCTCGGACGAATGAGGGTCCAGGGCCCTTCAAAGGTCAACTCGCCGCGGCCGTCCCAACGAAGGGAGGCCCGTCGCCGATCGCGGTAGACCAGGCGGAAGTGAGCGGGCCGTGACGGGGCGACCACAGACCCGTAGCGGCCAAGGCCGAAGAGAGGGACAGCCTCCTCCACGTCGGTCACGACGCGCACGAGAGTGCCCTGAATGTCAAAGCAGGCCTCGATCATGGTGGGGCCTGCCCCCTAAGCGGGGTTCGTTCCTTGGGCGCCGGGACTCCCGTGACCCACGAGCGCAGGGCGCGACCCAGGGTCCGGTAGGCCGAAAGGCCGTGCAGGGCATAGGCCACCGGCGCCCCAACCAGTTGGCGCAGGGTCGCCGCAACCAGGAGGCCGCCACGCGCCCCGGGGTCAATCTGGGCCGCAATCTCGGGGGCCACCCGGCCGCAGATGGCCAGGGCCACAAGGTTGGGCAGGATCAGGTAGAGTTCGGTGACGCCAATGGACAGAACCAGGCGGAGCGGGTCGCGGGTAATGAGGGCATAAGCCAGGAGAGCCGCCACGAGCGTGGGGCCGGCCACCCAGATGACGGCGTGGGCGAAGAGCCTCAGCGTCAGCCACCTTAGCCGCCACCGAGACCGCCACCCCGGCCCGACCTGACCCGCCTCGCCCATCAGTCCCGCGTAACGGAAGGCCTGGAGCGGGCCCCAAAACCAGGTGGACTTCTGGATGTAGAGAGACCGCACGGTCTCCGGGGAATCGGCGGACTCGAAGAGAGGAACCGGCACGATGGGGACACCGTGGTAGGAGGCTTCCAGGCCAAACATGGCGTCCTCGCTGTAGGTCCTCTCAGAGAATCCGCCAAGGGCCAGATAGGTCCCGTGGGTGAAGAAGAGTCCGTGGCCGATGCAGTAGTTAAGGACCGGCAGCCGGCCCGGGTCAAACCTTCCGGCCTTCACGGCCCGTCCGCCGCCTGGAAACTGCCGCAGGGCGTTGAAGATCTCAAAACCGATGCTCCACCGCGTCTGCCAGAGGCCCGCGGCGGTGAGGACGGCCTCGACCGGCCATGGTCGGTGAAGGAGAGCGGAGTAGTTCCCCAGATACAAGCCGTACTGCTGGAACACCAGGGGGACATCCCGCTGGACCGGGTCGCTCCGGGCCGGGTCGCTCCGGGCCGGGCCGCGGCAGCGGGCTAGGACCCAGGCCAGGGTCCTCGGATCAGGCCGCGAGTCGGCGTTGTAGACGGCGAAGAGAACCTCGGCCGCTCCGACCGAGGCAAGATGCGCCCTCACCCCGGCGTTAAGTTGGTGGGCCATGTGGCCAACCGTGCCGGCCTTGTGGTAGACCCGAACCCGCGGGAAACGATCGGCCAGGGAGCGAGCCATATCCACCGTTGTCGGGCGGCGCCGGATGAGGTCCTCAGCCACTTCCCGGCGCCCGGAGAGGTCCGGGGCGGCCCTGGCCAGGGACACGAGGTGGGCCGTGGTTCGCTCGTGCCGCTCAAACTCGGCGTCGGTGGTGACGATGGCCACGGTGTAGTCCGGGTGGTCCTGGCCCAACTCAAGAAGCCGGCGGACACAGGCCTCGAGCCGTCGCGTCTCCTCCAGGACCGGCAGGAGGACGCAGACGGCGACCGGACCATCGGAAGAGGCCGCCGCGACCGGGCCGCCGGAAGAAGTCGCCGCGACCGGGCCGCCCAGCGGAGTTTCGGCTCGGTATTCGGCCCACTCAAGGAGGTACCGCCCGGCCACCCACAGTCGCCGCAGCCAAGAGACAGTGAGGAGGCAGAAGATCGCGCATCCGATGCCAAAGGCGGACCCAAGATCGGCCAGAGCCGGCACCCCCTTTGTCGCCTAGCCGCGCGTGGCGTCGCCTGACCGCGACAAACCCTAACCACGCACAAACCGAACCAGTGACTCGGTGAAACAGATCGTGTCGTCGGGAGAGTCGCCGACGGGGTAACGGCCGGCAAATTCGGGCGGAAGGGTCTCCGGATAGCGTCGGTACTCGCCGAACGCGGGGATGAGGTCCGTGAGGGCGAGTTCGGGGGTCATGGCCCGGCGCAGGAAATCGTGATCCACGGCGGGCGACGAGTGACTTGGAAACAGGAAGGTATAAAGCGCTCCGCCCGGCTTGAGAGCCTCCCGACCCCGCTCAAGGAAGAGATCATAGAGGGGCCGCGATGGGTCGCAGAGGAAGGTGTCCGCCGAGCCGACGAGGTCCTCGGGCAGGTGGCCATTGGCGTCGTAGGCTAGGACCCGGGCCTCCGGTGTCTCCAGTTCGTGAAGGCGTTGGCCAAGGAACCCGACCAGGCGCTCGTCTATCTCCAGGACGGTCAGCGAGGCCGCGCCGCCGACCAAAGCCAAGGCCAGGCTGGTGAGGTCGTCGTCGCCGAGGAGGACCACACGCTTCCCGGCCAGGTCACCCCGATGGAGAAGGTAGAGGGCCCGGAGGAGCGACGTGCGCGTCGTGACGTGGCGTTGGTCGTAGCCTGTCTCGGCCAAAGGACGGCCGTCGAAGAGCCGGGCCAGCCGCTCCTGGAGGACGCTGAACCGGGCCGCCCGCTCCTGGAGGGTGGTGAGGGTAGCTCCGGCCGTGGCCGCCATCGCGTAGTGCGGGTTGAAGAGGGTCGCGGCAAGCCGCCCGAGACTGGTTTCCGGGACCTCGGCGCAAGCCCCCCGGCTGTCACTGTCGGCCCCCCGGCTGCGGCTGTCGAGCCAGTAGCTACGGCCGTCGGTTGCCAGGGCCCCTTGGGCGACCTCCCTCTCCAGGACGGCCAGCATCTCCTTGTCGCTGAGACTCACGTAACGTAGAAGTTCGTTCAGACGGGCGGGGCCAAGGCGGCCTAGCGCTTGCCGCACGTCCCCCGCAGCCTGGTCCAAACCCGCCTCCAGCCGGTCGGTCAAGGGGAGAGGGGTTGGCCCCTCCCCCTCCCACCCCAGGGCCCGGAGCATGTCCGCGACACCGAGCCGTGTCCGGGTCTTGTCCCACGCCTCTCGCCAACTATCCACGGCGGCGATGGCCTGGCCCAGGATTTCCTCGCGGCTGGTCTCGGCGTCGAGGACGAAGACCGCGCCGGGGTGGAGGTCGGCTAGCCGACGGAAGTAGGCTTCCTCATAGGGAAGAAGCAGGGCATTCTCAGCGTGGTCGCGCCTGGAGGTCGCGGTGTCCGCGCCTCGGCGGGCGCAAATGGTCTCGTGGCTCGCCCCAAGGTAGAGAATGACGTCCGGCGACAAGGCCAGGCCCAGGCGGCGCTCCCGGCCGAGGGCGGAGCGGGCCAAAGCGTCGAGAACGTCCCAATCGAGGTCCCTGGCCAGGGGGAAGTGCTTGGCGAACGAGAGGATGTCGGCGATGCCGGAGTCGACCAGGTACGTCGCCGGGCCGCCGCGCCGCCGCGCCCTGACGTAGGTATCGGAGACCCGGTCCAGTAGCCAGAGCTGGTTTTGGAGGAAGTCCGCCGCGCCATTGGGCTTGGGCAGGCGGAAAGTTGTTCCCTGAAACACTTCCGGCACGACAACGGCGTCGATCGCGGACCCGAGGGCCCCGATCATGGTCGTCTTTCCGACCGCGCTGGGACCCGAGATCTCAATGACGGGCGGCACGACCCCAGCCCCCTTCCAAAAGACCTATGATGGCCTGGACGGCTTCGGCCACCGCGCCCGGGCCGGCCGGTTCGGCCCGCCGAGCGAAGGCGGCGATCCTGTCCCACGTCTCTTCCGGGCCCGCTGAGATGCGCGCCGTCGGGTCGCCCGCCGCGTCGATCCGGAGACACGACCGCGCTCCGAGCGCCTCGCGCCAAGCGGTATGAAAGCGATCGATGGCGGCGCAGTACGGGCGACCGGCCAGCTCGGCCGGCGTGCCCTTCCCCTGCCGGGAGGCCTCGCCCAAGACCCAGCGCCTCCGGATAACCGGCCACGGGGCCTCAAGGTGCACGAAGAGACCGGGCACGACCACCCGCCCCTGGCCGATGCGGTGGACCAGGCGGGCCGTGAACTCCTGTCGGACATCGCCAAGGCCGAGTTCGAACCGGGCGTAGGTATGAGCCAGGAGCGAAAGGAACGAACGGTCCAGGGTCACCATCCGGGCCTCCGGCGGGGCCACCCGCACCAGTCGAAGCCTAGTTTCTTCCTGAACCAGGTAACCTTCCTGCACAGCTAGTGGCCCAAAGGCCGTATTCGTGATGGGCGACCCGGCCGGGTGGGCGTCCGCCTCCGCGGAAACCGGCTCATACTCCGGCACAACCACGGCCCCGCGCGATCCCGCGTGGGCCAGGAGGCTCGACTTTCCCACGTAAACGTTACCGTCAATGGCCACGATCACGGGGTGACCGCCAGTTGGCACCTCCGGCACACCTCCGGCTGAGGTTCCTCTCCCCCACGCACAGCCTCCCGGACCCGCTCGTACTCCGCCGACCGCCACACCTCGGCCACGCTCTGCCGGCGCAGGTCGCCCAGGACAACCGTGGAGCGCCAATCCTGGCAGCACAAAATGACGATCCCGTCGTGGCGGATGTGCAGACGCTCAAAGGGTCGCCCCTGCCGGCAGCCAACGACCCGCTCGTGCCTGGTCAGGTGGCTAAAGCGCCGCACGTTCCCCGCCCGGTCGAGGAACCCCCAGAGGTGAAACCTGAGGCCGTGCTCGGCGCAGAAGTCGGCCGCCATCCTGGTCTCAGACTCCGGAACCCACGGGTGGTCAATCATCACCAGAGAGATTTCACCCACGCCGGCGCGGAAGGGCTTGTCTGCCACGAGGTCGTTTAGGTGTCGCCGGACAACAGGCCAGTCCAGGCCAGGCATCATTTTCTTGTGGGTTCCGGGAGTGAACCCGAAGACGCTCAGGCGGAGTTCCCGGAGAGGGCCTTTCCCCAGTTCCCGGCGGACCTTCTCGTTGAGGAGGGAGACGTTGGTCGAAACCTCGACCTCAGCCCGAGGGCAGAGGCTCCGGATCAGTTCCAGACGGTGGGGAAACCACGGATCCATAAGAGGCTCCGCGTTCAGGTAAGGGATGATCCGAAGGCCGCTCTGGTGGGGGGCGCACTCGCCGATGATCCGCGCGAAAAGGGTTTCGTCCATGTCTCCCCCGGTTCCGCCGGGCCGGACCTCGTGATGAGGGCAGATGACGCAGCCGGAGTTGCAGGCGGTCGTGGTCTGGATCTCCAGGGCCAGGGGAAAGGCGGATGGTCCGGGCGACGAGGACGGGCCGGGCGACGAGCCGGGCGACGGGCGGGCCGACGAGCCGGGCGACGGGCGAGTGGATGGGCCGGGCGACGGGCGAGTGGATGGGCCGGCGGATACGCCGAAAGAGATCATTCCGCCTTCTCCTGTCCCGTGAAAAGGGCGTCCATGACCTCGGCGCCCGTGGCCGACCGGATACGATCGGATATAACTCCCCAGGCAATCTCCAGAGAGCAAAGGTAGTCGCGGAACCCCCGCGTGAACCCGGCGTGGAGGGTGGGAGAGGCAACCTCGGCGGCACCCCAGGACTTGCGGGCGAGGCCTTCAAGACAGGTCGCGAAGTAGCGGTGGAGGAGATCCTCGTAGCCCCGCTTCAGGCGATAGAAGCAGGCCAGTTCCCGAGGGTGTCTTTCCTCAAACCCGGGCGCGAGCCGGCGGACGATGTGGAGAGCCAGGTCGGTGCTGGTGCAGTAGAACTCGGCCCGGAGGTGGGCTTCACCGAGAGTGTCGCGGAAGAGCTCGCGGAGACCCTCATGGAGGGCGGCCACCCGCCCGTCGGCGAAGGTGTAGTCGTAGGCCTGGTCGATTGGGTCGTCGCCGCCCCGCGTCGCCATTTCCCGCAGGCCCGACCCCGGGACCAGACGCATCTGTTCGACGATCGCTCCCAGGCGAAAGAGCTTTCCGGCCCGGTAGAGGTAGTCCAGATTGGAGGCCACCTCCTCGAGGGCGGCGAAGGGGTGGAAGACGATGAACCCGATGTGATGGCTCACCCCGTAGCGCTGAAGCAGGGCCCGGACCTTGGCGTAGGAGTCGGCGGACCTTCCTTTGCGGTAGAGGCGGAGAGTCGGAAGGTTCCCGTTTTCGACCCCGAGGAAGACGCGGACAAGCCCGGCCTCGACCAGGAGGCCCAGGGTGCTCTCGGGCGGGAACGGATCGCAGCGCAGGTAGACCATGAACCAGACCTTGAGACCACGGGCGATGATCTCCCTGGCCAGTTCGGTCACTCTCGGGGTGTCCCCCGGGCCGGCCCAGAACGTGGGGTCGTTGAAGATGAGAAACCGCTTGCCCAGATCGCGGTTGAGGTGCTCGATTTCGTCCGCCACGAGGGAGATCGACCGGAAGCGGCGACGGGGTCCCGGGCTATACTCCCGCAGGGCCGGGACGTGGCAGAAGGAGCAGTTCCCGGCGCAGCCCCGCTGCGTCTCAAGGTTCACTAGGGCGGCCCGCTCCCGCTTTTCGATGTCGCGCGCCGGAGGGGGAAGGTCGTCGAGAGACAGCGGCGCCGGGCGGGGCGGGGCCGAAACCACCTCGCCGGTCAGCGGGTCGCGCCAGTAGCCTCCGGGCAGGGTGGACGACCAGGTAAGGTCTTGACCCGGACCGGCGGGGCGAACCGAGTTTCTTAGCTGGCTCGCAAGCTCGGCCACCGTCAGTTCCGGCTCACCCAGGATCACGCCGTCGAGTTCCGGGTGATGGGCCAGGAGACGGGCGGCGTTTAGCGTGGCAAAGGGACCACAGACGAAGACGCGCCGGAAGACCCCGGCCCGCTTGGCCTCGGCCACCAGGGGCAGGGTCTCGGTGTGGTCGGCGTCATTGGGCTTGAGGAGAGCGACCGGATAGCGGTTGGCCTCCCGGCAGAGTCGCTCGGCGTTGGAGAGCGAACCGCGCTCCAAAAGGCAGAGGTCGGCCTCGAACCCTCGGGCCCGCAGCAAAGCGGCGACGGAACTCATGGTCAAAGAAGCCGCCGATTGCGACATCAAAGTTCGGCAGAACACCAGGCGGAACAGCTTGGGGAAACCTCCCTGTAACTGGGATGCCTGCCAATGATTCCTGCCAGTGATTCTAAGGGTCGATCCGGGGGCTTGGCAAGGAGGGGTACGGAACCAGCTACGGCAGAATGACAAGTTGGAGCGCAGGATGCGATCCCCGGAAAGCGCGGCTGGCCAGTCAGGAGAGTTTTCGCGCCATCCTGCTGGCTTGGGGTACGCCGCGTAACTGCCGCAGAGGAGAGCTCTATCCCTGTGGGTGCAAGTCCTTTTTGAGAGCGGCCTCTTCCGTCGGATACAACTCTGCCCAGGCGACGCTTACGAGGTCGCCTTCGCTTAGCACCCTGCCAGGCAAGGGTGTTTCGCCGACAGGCAGGGCCACATGAACGAACACCGGCCACGTCGCGATGGGAAAGAGAGAGGCGCCAGCATGGCGCACGGCCACGACAACTAGGTCAATATCGCGTTGCCTATCATACTGACCGCCCGGCAAAGGAGGGTCTATGCGGATCAGAAGGAGGTCGTCTCGGTAGTCTGCCTTGAGTCTTGCCACCCTGTACGCCTTCCGGGGAGTCTCTAGTCCATAACCCTCCGATGATGCCAAGTAGAAGTCGGGCTTTCGCCTGCACACGTTGTTCACCTCCGGGCTACTGGCCAAGCTTCAGACTCCTCTCACCGGTGATCTGCTTTGAGGGCTTGGGCACTACCAGTTCGACCAAGCCTCCGGGATTGCTGCCGAGAGGACCCGCGGCGCGAACTGTCACACCCGTGGGGTCTGTGAGCGTCCCGATCGCCAAGTCAGTTCCCTTAAGGAGACCTCCGTGGGTCTGGAGGTCGGGCGCCCCGGGCTCCTTCCGGTCGTGGAGGCCGAACATCTTCCGGGCCAGCATGCGCTCGCCGGTCGAGTAGTACTCGGCTAGGGGCGCGCCGTTCTCCGTGTATTCGGCCAGGACGGAGAGCCCGTCCCAGAGGTAGGTTGTGGTCTCCGTCTCCAAGCTCGGCTTTCCGCCGGCCTTGTCCCAGCCGTAGTGGTTACCCCGCTCCCAGCCGTAGTGGTTGCCTTGGTCGGCCCCGTTTCCGTTGGAGCCGCCGTTTCCGGGAGGGCCATCGTTCCGGCCGCCCGGCAGGGCCCAGAATGTCGCTTCGCGCGCCACCTTGCGGCCGAAAGCGTCATAGCCATAGGTCAGGCCCGAGCCGTCGTCGCTGAGGACCTTCCTGAGGCGGCCGGCGGCATCGTACTCGTAGGTGGTTACATCACCGGCCGCTTGCTTTTCGACCAGGCGCCCGGCATCGTCGTAGGCGAAGGACGCGCCGCCGGCCTGAAGCAGGCGACTGGCCGCGTCGTAGTCGTAGGATGTTGCTCCCAGATCGCTGGTCTCGCGCACCGGGCTTAGGACCAAGCTAGACACGACTGTGGTTCGTCGTTGGAGACTTGTGCTTCTTACCCGGCACTCATCGTCGAGAGGAAGGTCCGTTCCGCCCCGTCAAGGCGGTAGTACTGCTTCTCGAAGAGAAGGCCGTCCTGGTAAAGGTAGACCTTCCACTCGTGCTCGCCGTCGGCGAAGATGACCGTGATCGGCTCCGCGGGCGGCGCCGGGTCGGCTGAGGCCTGGCCTTCCTGGAGAATCCGCACGAGGATGGGCGCCTTCCAGGCACCCGAGACCACGGGCTGGCCCAGGTTTCCACCCGAGGCCCGCACATCGGCTGTGGTGGCGAATAGCTTGGTCAGGCCCTGGCGCTCTTCGGGCGGGGGCGGTGGGAGGAGAGTGAGGCAGGCCTGCCAGGTCTTGGCCTCCGGGTCGTGCCACGTTAGAGCGTCAAGGACTCCTCTGGGCCGTAGTGTGATGTACTCGCGGCCCGTCCAGTTCATCGCGACGGGGATGTCGCTCCAGGCCAGGGTCACTGAGTAGCCTGGGTAGGGGGCTCCGCCGAAGCCACTATCCGGGTCCCTCAGGGACAGACCGGCTACTGCCCGACCCAGACCTTCCCGCTGGGGACCGCTGAGAGAGAGATGGAGAGCCGGCTCGTCGCCCGCCTCGAGGTCGACCGCCTCGCAAGCCAGCAGGGCGTCCGGAAGGCTTAGGCCAGCCAGGAACTCGGTTCGCACGGCATCGGCCAGGGCCCTCGCGTTGTCGCCCATGCCTCGCGGTCCCCCGTCAACCACGATCACTTCAGGCCAGACCACGACCACCGCGAAGCTTCCACCGGGAGAGAAGCGAATCTCAAGGGGCCAGGCGGTCGGGTCGTGATCGCCCGACGCGGCCGGGCTAAGAGCCCCGATGGAGTCGACAAGGGCCGTAGCTACCGTAGCCGAGAGACTCACGGGGCCAAACGGACCGTAGGTGACCGTGGCCGGGACCTGGGGGTGTCTACAGCCGGGGCCGACACAAAGCGTTACCAGGGATGCGAATAGAATAAGAGCCAAGACCTGAGCCCTACCACGAGCCGAATTGCCTTTGCGGCACGGAGAAACAGGCACAAGACCCCTCCTTCGGAGACCAGTCCGGTGCGGCCCCGGCTGCGGTAGCCGTACCTACGCCGCGAGCCTTCCACTTCCTGTCATGGCTTGCTGGAACCAGTGCGTGCACACTCCCTCCGAGCCAGGCTGCTTTGCCGTGCTCACTCGGAGCGCGGCACGTTGAGGGGCGGGCGTCCGCCGCGACAACCACAGGTACCCCGCTTCTCCTCACAGGAACCCCCGCACCCGGTCGAACACTGACTCTGGCAACTCTGCCTCCCATACCCGGACTCGGAGCGTCGATCACCTGTCGTGGGAGTCGGGTGTGCAGGACCGACGCCGCCTGAAGAGGGTCCCGAATGGGCGGCCCCTGCACGAGTACGCTAACCTCTACTTCCATGCCCGCAACCCCGCCCTGTTCTTGATGATCAAGGACATGGGCATCCCTCGCGAGAAGCTCTGCATTCTTCGGGTCTCGCCGGCCGTATTGGACATTGAGGGAACCGTCGTCACCGACATGAATGCGGCTCGGTGCTGTCGATTTGAACGTGCTCCCGACGGATTGGCGATAGTTGACGCGGAGCTCACCTTCGCCGAATGGTGGGCTGACCCGGATCCAGCTGAGAAGTACCGCCGAAAGGCGTACAAGTGCGCAGAGGTTTTGGTCCCTGATCGCGTATCTCCCGAGTATCTCATCGGGGCCTACGTCTCATGCTCTGATGCGCGGAGGTCATTCTCCGAGGTCGCGCCAGGACTTCCATCAACCGTCGGCGAACGTATGTTCTTCCTATAGGAGAAGGGGTGATGGCGTGATTAGGGTGCTCGTCGGAGATCTCTTTCAGTCCGATGCGCAGACCGTGGTCAACACCATCAACTGCGTGGGCATCATGGGTAAGGGGATCGCCCTCGAGTTCAAGAAGCGCTACCCCGAGATGTACCGAGACTATCAGGCGCGGTGCAGTCGGGGTGAGGTTCAGTTGGGTCGGCCGTATGTCTACCGGCAACTGACAGGGCCCTGGGTCCTTCTCTTCCCCACGAAGGATCACTGGCGCTCAGTAGCTCGCCTTGAGGACATCGTCCGCGGGCTGGATTGCCTCAAGTCACACTACCGCGAGTGGGGCGTGACCTCTCTGGCCATGCCTCCGCTGGGTTGCGGGCAAGGCAAACTCGACTGGCGCATCGTCGGTCCAACGCTCTACAGACACGTCCGTGACCTCGACATCCCCGTTGAGCTCTATGCGCCTTACGGAACGCCGCCTGAGGAACTCACGCCCGAGTTTCTGGCCATCTCGGAGTCTGAGACGACCCTTTTTCCCAGGGAAAGCCCTACCCAGGTCGCCGCCGCATGGGTGGCTGTGGTCGATATTCTGGACCGGGTGGATGTTCACGCCTACCACTGGCCGATTGGACGCGTTATCTTCCATAAGATGATCTACTTCGCGACTGAGGCTGGAGTGCCGACGGGACTGGGGTTCAGCCCGGGCAGCTATGGACCATATTCGGCTGCAGCCGAGCGTCTTGTGGCCAGCCTTGTCAACAACGGCCTCGTGAGTGAAAGCAAGCGCGGAAGGATGTTCCGGGTGCAGATCGGGCCTGCGTTTGCCGAAGCGAAGCGGACCTATGCTGGCCAGCTTGCAGCCTGGTCTCCGATGCTCGCGAGGGTGGCGGACCTGTTCATGCGTGTCAGCACCCACCAGGCCGAAGTCGCGGCCACAGTACACTACACTGCGGCACACCTCCTGAGCACCGAAGCCCAACCCACTGAGCAAGACGTGCTATGTCGCGTCATCAAGTGGAAGCAGCGGCGTACTCCCGCGTGGGGCCAGGAAGAAGTGGCCGTCGTGATCCGTCACTTGAACATCCTAGGCTGGATCAACGTCAAGGGCAGCGAGGGTTTGCCGCTGTCCGAGGAGAGCCTCTACTTCTAGTCACCCGAATGCCGCAGGCCCGAGCCCCGCCCTTTCAGCCTGAACCGCTATCAGCCCGACGGCATGTTCCAGGCAATCGGAAATCTCCTCCGCCTGGCGGAGAACAAAGTTGCCGACGTCGTCGCGGGTGAGGCGGACAATGCAGGTGTCCACCAAGTTCGCAAACCAGAGGCGCTCCAGAGCCGGCCCCTTTGAGAGCCGGGAGAGGGCCGTCTTTCGTCTCTCCTCAAAGGCCTCCGCGAACCCCGGGTCCCGGACCGAACCGAAGCTGTAGCCCTCCTCCATTGTCTCGGGGCAAGGGTAGACCCGGCCGTCCGGAGCGATGGCCGCCCGGCCGGCCACCCCTCCGCAAATGTGCGGACGGTGGACGGAGACCGGTGACAAAACGGCGGCCACCAATTCGGCCACCCCGGAGACGGAACACTCACCCGCCCCGGCGAGATCCTCAAAGACTTTCGGAACCAGCTCGTCATAGTAGCGCTTGATTCTCTCTCCGCCAACTATCTCACCGGCGTAGGGCGCGCAGGGCAGGCCGTCCACGCAGGTGCAGGTCACAGGGACCCCCAGGGTTTCCATGTGGCCCAGGATCCGGCCGAGGTCGGCTGGGTGCCTTGCGCTGTGGGTCACCTCTACTAAGGCCAGCAGGTCGTGCTTCATGAGGATCTCAATGCCCCGGAGGACATCATCGTAGCTACCCGCGCCCCCCGGGTAGACCCGGGTCAGGTTGTGGACCTCCGGGGGCCCGTCGATGCTCACGGAGACCCTGACTCCCCAACGCCGGAGGTCCTGGGCCATGTCCTCCGTGACCAACGTCGCGTTTGTGGTCATGCCGTATTCCAGCTTGAGGCCTAGAGAAGCGGCTCTCGCCGTGATCCCTCTAACGGCGGAGAAGTTCAGGAGCGGTTCCCCGCCGAAGAAGACGAGACGCCCAATCCCGAGGTCCCGGGCGGCGAGAACCACGCTCTCGGCCGTTTCCTCCGACATATGGGCGGCGGGGCCCCGCCGTCCGAAGTGGCAGTAGCAGTAGGTGCAAGCCAGATTGCAGGCGTCGGTGACGAGGACCAGGAAGGCCCGGACGGGGCCCAAGCCCTCGCGCGAAACCTTCTGCCTCGAAATCCGCTCTATCGTCCTTCGAAGGGTTGTCGCGTAGGCGTCAAGAGAGGCGGTTCGGGGGCCAACGGCGTCGTGGCCGCCGTCCTCGATGACTTGTCTTAGAACCGCGGCCTCGGAGGGCGTGATATCCATGAGCGCTCCGCTTACCCGTCCGTAGGCCAGCCAGCGGCCGGCGGCCTGGAAAACATGCAGGTCCTCGCGGATCGCGGTCTCGCACCGCCGCAAGGTTTCCCCAGAGCGCCGGCCGCTGTCGGGAGTGGGGTAGGATGGGTTCACGCTTGTCCCGAATAGCCCTTTCCCACGCGCTTCTTTAGCCCCTGCAGGGCCGTCTCGAGCGAGTCGAGAAGCTGCTTAGTCGGCTCGAGCCCGAGCGCCTCCAAGGCGCTTTCGGCTTGCGCCACAGGAACTTGCAGGTCGATTCTGAGAATGATTTCCTCGGCGCTTTTGTTGCAGGTGAGACCGGCGATCTTGGCCGTGCCCATCCTCTTGATGTTCTGCAGGGTCTTCTCCATGTCCGTCATCTCGCTTGTCCTCCTTGTTCCTGGCAGCCTGCCTGCGGCGCACCCAGTCCGCGCCAGTGTTATCATCCTCGCCCAACCCCGCCGATCTGTCAAGGCCAATGGATGGATGGCCTTTCCTATCCGCATGGCGAGGAGAAGCTGTCCTGGGTGAACCCGCGCCCGAGCCGGAGGAGGGTGGCGAACCACCCAGCGAACCTACCCCTCGACCGACTACGTAGCTCGCTTCATCGAAGGGGGCCTGGGCGTGGGGATCCTCAGTTCGGTTCTTTCGCGGCTCGCTCTCCGGCGTGAGGCTGTCAGTTCGTCGCCGAGAGATGCGTTTCCTTACCTGCGAAGCCTCAGATACCTTGACCCGGAACCCGCCGGAGAAGACGCGGTCGCGGAACTCAGGCGAGAGGGTGGTCTGCGTCTTGGTCCGGGAACCTACGAGTTCGAAGTCCAAAGCTTCTGCCTGGATGCCGGACGCTTTGGGCCGGATCGGGGCTCACGCTACCTCCTTGCCCCCATGAAGGGCAGAAGAGCGGGAGTTGTCTCTGGCCTGCTGCAAGGAGCCGGCCGTCACCCAGATGTTACCCAGGAAGACCTTCAGTCCCTCATCTGGGCCATTGCCAGCGGCGCGCGCTACCGTTCCCTCCCGGACCACCTCCGGGCGACGGCGGAGCTCCTGCTGCCCGAGGGGGCTGTTCTTCTCCTGGGAAAGAGCTACTGGCACGCCATTCCCGCGCCTCTCCGGGGCCTTCTACTGGACTTGGCCAAGTCGATCTTGCCACCCCACCTGATGGAAGCGGCCCAGCGCCTGCGACAGACCCGGGATCGGATCGTGGACGCGGCGGCCAGCTACAGCGACTTGGAGCGAACCGCGATCCGGCTTGGAAGCCCCCCTCCCGCCGCGGATGAGCGGGGCCGAACCCCGGCCCGGAGCACGAGGGGTGGGGAGTGGTCCCTGGTGGGCGCGTTCCTTATGCGGGCCGTTCCGCAAGGCTACAGAAGGACCAAGCTTCAAGTTTACGTGCCGGAAAGGCGGGGTTTGGAGGTCGCCCGGGATAACCTCGGCCGGATCGCCAAGGTGCGGGTGCCCGCCGGTCCGGGAATGGAGATCATCTATGGGGCCAACGCAGACTCCTCCCTTCCCCTGCGGGGCGGTAGTCCCCTCAAGGTATGGCGATTCGAAAGGCTGCGCTTCCTGACCCCGGAACAGCCTCCCAGCAACGGGGATCCCGCTGAGCTTGAGGTAGCCGGCTGGATACCCCACGCCCCTGAGAAACTTGCGGGCCTGGACGAGGGTGTGGAGAGCGATCTGTCCGAGCGGATTCTCCTGGCCCGGGACGTCGTCGAAGATGGCCATGTGTTGAGAAGGGTTGCGCCCCCGCAGCACTCCCAGGGCGGGGCCGGGGGAGAACAATCCGGGGAGAAGCCGCCCGGGTCCTCCGATCCGATGGCGGATATCACGGACGTGGGCCATTATCTCGACGGAGTCGAGGCGGTGTTGAAGGATCTGCTTGATGGGGTTGAGTTTGGTGAGAAGATGAAGTGGCTTAAGGAGCACGTCCGGCGCCTACTCAGAGCCTACAATGGTGCCTTAACCGGTTTGACGGGTCAGATCCAGAAGCTGGAGGAGGACCTGAAGTTCTCCTGCCCCTCTGAGCTAGTGGCAGTCTCCGACAAGCCACACGAGCAACGCCTCGGGTTCCGGTGCGGCTTCTAGCGGCACGGGCGGGCGCCGTCGACCGAGCCGTGTCTCGGCGAACGACTCCAACCAAAACGGCCCGCTCTCGTGAGCGGGCCGTTTTGTCTTTCTTTGTTTCACAAACTCAACCCTGGTGGGCCATCAGGGACTCGAACCCTAAACCGTCCGATTAAGAGTCGGATGCTCTACCAGTTGAGCTAATGGCCCAAACCTCTCACGATACCGGTGACCGCGCTCTAGATCGCGCTCCGGTCCGACAAGAATAATTGGTAGCGGCGACTGGATTTGAACCAGTGACACTGCGGGTATGAACCGCATGCTCTAGCCAACTGAGCTACGCCGCCGAAAGCTCACCAGGCATCAATTATCAATCAGCGCCCCAGGCCGCGTCAAGCGCGGGTAACATCCTTGCCCATCCACGTGCCGGACGCTCCATCCAGGAGCGGGCGATCTAGTACCCGCCCGAGTTTCGCCCGCCACCTCGGCCGCCGCGCCTGGAGTCGGTGCTGCGCCGCAGGTCCGTGAGCTTCTCGTCGCTGTCCTTGACGAACCGCGCCAACTTGTCCTCGAACGACTGCCGATTGTAGGAACGCCGCTCGCTAGGAGGGAGGGCCTGCTTGATGGACAGGCCGATCTTGCTCTTCCCGTCGAAGGACAGGAGCTTGACCTTAACCTTGTCGTGTTCCTTGAGATAGTCTCTGATGTCCTTAACGTAGGTATCGGCTATCTCAGAAATGTGGACAAGCCCTGTCTCGCCCGACGGCAGCTGAACGAAGGCGCCGAAGTGGGTTATCCCGGTCACGGTTCCTTCTACTATGCTGCCGACGACTATCGCCATTAACCGACGATCCTCCTGTTTCAGAGTTGATTGGCAAAATAAAATTATAGACGAGGCCCGCAAGGGTGTCAAGGCGGAGACTCGCATCAGTCCTGCTACGTGGCCGTTGGACCGTCCACTAGGGTCCGCCGGTCTATCCGCCCGTGCCGCTTGCACCCGTCCCGCCGCCCGTTCCCTCATCGCCGTTCGTCCGGCCACCCGGGGCGTAGGGTATCTCGTTGGGCCAGATCAGACCCAGTTCCTCCCGGGCCACCTGCTCAATGTAGGTGTCGGTCTGGACGTACTTGATCTCCTCGACCAACCTCGCGTTCTCCGTCGCTAGCCCGGCGGCCTCGGCCTCGAGTTCGCGAACCTGCCGGGTGAGACCCAAAACCTCAATCTCCTGCAGGGCGAAGCCAACGATGAGATAGGCAAAGACAACCAGGAAGGCCACCCGGGCAAACTTCGGCAGGCCGGCTTTCCGCGCCTCAGCTTCCCGCCGGGCCCCCTCCGCACTCGGGAGAAGTAGATGGCCGGTAATCACCGCTCCACGTCTGGCTTGGCTCTTCCGCATCTGGGTCACGCTCGGCCTATTCCCTGGTCTTGGGGCCGAATCCTGCCAGGAGGGCCTGGATCAACCGTCCCCAGGCCTGGCGCGAGGCCGTCCCCACGGTGATGATGAACCGCCGGGCCATAAGGACATGGGCGGCCACCCCTAGGCCAAGACCGATGAAGACGTAGACCCGCATTTCGCCGCGGCTTGAGATCAGGATCGCGCCGAAGACCAGGGGCGTAACGACCAGCCAGAGAGCCAGATCCCAGAGGGCGCGCCTAGCCCGTCGCCGGCGCGGGCGGCGGAGCGCGCTTGCGGGACGCGGCCGGGGGCCCGACCGCTCAGATCCCCCGACCTCACTCACCTCAACGTGCCCGAGGATGCTTCCCACGAGATCCAGGGCCAGGGCAAGCCCCGCGCCGGTGAGAAACATGACCCCCAAGGACAGTATCTGCGTGTCCGGCCACGGCATGCTCAGGACGCTCCTCCGCCGGCGTGGCGCTCGCCGGTGGATGATATGCGGACCGGGGGTCGCTGATGGTGGGCTACGACGGGCGCGGGCGAACCCCGCGGCGCAGGACCCAGGCGGCAAATAGGGCCCAAAGACCAAGAACGACCATGGGGAGAGCGGTGGCCAGTTGGCGCAGAAGACGGCACTCCTGGACCGAGAGGGTGACCACGTCGGGCGGCCCGCCCTCCTTCAGCCCGACCCAGAAGGCCAGGACTCGCCTCACGTAGTTGCGAGTCTCGACAAACGGGGGCAGGTTCTCCAGGCTTCCCGTCGACAGATCGCCCGTCACGGTCCCCGAGGCCGACGTCGAACCGTCACCGGCGTAGCGCCTGACCGTCGCGCTCCCGGCGTTGTAGGCGGCGAACGCCAGGACGATGTTGTCGTCGAACTGGCCGAGAATTCCCGCGAAGTAGAAGGTCCCGGCGCGGATGTTCGCCTCGGGGTTGAAAATGCAGTCCAGGCCGCAGGCGGGCGGGCGGTGGAGGCCGGCGCAGCCCGAGCCGGGGCAAAGAAGCCGCCAGGTGGAGGGCAGTATCTGCATGAGGCCCTTAGCCCCGGCCGAGGAGACGGCCTCCGGGTCAAACCCGCTCTCCTGCGAGATGATGGCGGCGATGAGGGCGGGGTCGATCCCGTTCTCGGCCGCGGCCATCCGGATGCGGTCGAAGTAGGGCAGCCCGGCCAGGTCGGCGCCTATCTGGGAGTAGCCGGAGACCAGGGCGTTGCCCTCAAGGGTCTGGCTGGTGACCAGGTAGCCGAAGCCCCAGGTCAGAAGGATGGCCGTGGTGAGAAAGACCATGAAACCAAGAATCCACCCCCGCTCGATGCGGGGGTCGGGTTGGATGAGGTCGGCCAGGAGCACGACGGGGCTGGCCAGGAGGTAGACCAGTCCGCGGAGCGCGGTTCCAAGAAGGCGACCGACGAGTCGCCAGAACTCGCTGATCAGTCGAAGAGCGGTGGACGCGCTCCCCTGGAGGCGCCTGTCGCGAGGAAGCGCGCCTGGGCCGGGTGGAAGGGCTAAGGGTATTCCTCCGTTCGTGGGAGTCTGGGTGCGCCGGAGACGGCTCCCGGGCTCAAGTCGGCGGCCCGGCACTACAGGATATGTCGGAGATGGTGGGGTTGCATATTCTATCCGCCCTAAGGAAAAACCTCCAAGCCGGCCCCACCTCAAGGAGCGGGCCGACGAAGACCTGGATCTAGCGCAAGATCATCTAGCGCAGAATCCGCTCCAGGAGGCCCTTGGCCTTGGCCCCCCGGCCCTTGGGCCGCACGCTGTAGGTGGCCGAGTTGACGACACCCTCGACCTCGAGGCGCCCCTCGTCCAGGTCGAGGCTCTTGATGTGGAGATCCTCCCCCTTTAGGTCCAGAGTCCCGAGGTCGGTGTCGATGACGATCTCCTGGTCGTCGAAGCTATCGACGCGGATGACCCCACCGACGGTCACGTGCTCCCGGTTGGCTATGGTCACGACGTGACCCTCCCCGGTGAAGTCCTTTTCGTCCATGGCTTCCGCCTCCCCGGCCGCGCGGGGCGCCCCCTGTCTTTGGGCGCCGCTCCCCGTGTGACAATCTCTATGTGAGGGCCCGTCCGTTAGACCCGCCCGCTACGGCCACAACTTGACCGTCCGCGCCCCGCTGAAAAAGTAGGTGACGATGTCCTCGGCCGTCCCGCCCTCGGTGGCCATTCCCCGGGCGCCCCACTGGGACAGGCCAACTCCGTGCCCGAACCCCTTACCTTTCATGGTCACCTTGTCGCCCGCGACCGCCACTGAGGTAAGCATGGTTGACCGCATCCGCGTCGACCCAAGAGCCAAGCGAAGTTCCGGGGCGGGTACCGAAGTGCTCCCGACGACCATGGTGAGAGCTCGCCCCGACGGTCCCTTCGTGCCGATGGCGATGGCCGTGACCGGGCCAGGGTCTTTCTTGGCGGCCCGGGTGGCGGCGGCCCGCAATTCATCACGGCTGAAAGTGGCCGTCCACTCGGTGTTGGGGGCTGTCCAGGGCACTCTCACGGAGCGGATATAGGTGTAGCTCGTGGTCTCCCCGGCCGCGGCCCCGAGGCCCTCCGCGGGGGTTGCTGTCTGGCCGCCGGCGTCGGCGTGGAAAATGGCCCAGACCGGCCGGCCCCCATAGGCGAGAATCTGTCCCCGAGTCTCCTCCACGGCTCGCCTGACGTTGTCGGTGACGCGAGATGGGTTGTAGGCCTGGAACTCTTCGGGGTTGGTCGAGACGTCGGCCCCGGGGTGGAGGGAACTCACCCCGCCCTTCCGATCGAGTTCCGCGATGGAGAAACTGCGGGCCACGATGGCCTGGGCCTTGAGGGCCTCCAGCGGCCAACTCGGCTCCATTTCCGCGGCCACCACGCCCTCGATGTACTTCTCGAACTTCAGGGTCTCGATGGTTCCGGAATCGCTCATGTAGACTCTGACGTCGGGTTCCGTGGTGGCGGCTGTCCACTTGGAGCTGGGCGCGGGCCGGGCAGCGGGTCCGGGGCCAAGCCGGCTCCAGGAGAGATAGCCCAGCCCGATGACGAGCACGGCCACGACGGCCGGCCAGACGTAATTGCCGCGGTGTCTATCCATAGATGAAAGACCTCCCGGGGAGTAGTCTTGTTCCCACGGGAGGCCACAATTCGCGAAATTAGGGACGGGCGGGGAAATGCCAGGCCAGGGTGGAGGCCGGGCGCCGGGGATGGTCAGAAACCGGTCCTCTCCGTCTCCCCGCCATCCCCGGTCCGGGTGTCGCTGAGGATCCGGTAGAGCGTGGTCGCGGCCGCCTTGGACACCGGCCGATCCGGAACTTGCAAGACCTCGACCGTTAGGACGCGAGGCCCGTAGTCCAGCGAAATGCGATCGCCCACCCTCACGTTGCTGCCCGCCTTGCCCGGCTTGCCGCCGAGGCTGATCCGCCCGTTGTCGCAGGCCTCCTTGGCCACGGTCCGGCGCTTGACGAGACGGCTGGCCTTGAGAAAAAGGTCAAGACGCAAGGTTTCCCCCTCCCAAGACTTAAGGCCCCCTGGACTCTGTGCCCAGGGGGCCTCGACACGATTTCCCCGAGATACCAGGAGCAGACCCGCTGGTAGCTTCTAGTGGTTGACGCGGTCCTTGAGGGCCTTGCCGGCCTTGAAGACGGGAACCTTAGCCGCATTGATCTTGACGACGGCGCCGGTCTGCGGGTTGCGTCCTTCGCGAGCCTGGCGGACCCTACGCTCGAAAGTTCCGAAGCCTACGAGAGAAACCTTGTCGCCCTTGGCCAGGGCGTCCTCGATTGTCTCGAACACTGAGCTGACGGCCTTCTCCGAGTCCTTCTTAGTGAGGCCCGACTTCTCAGCCACCGTGGCGACCAGTTCGGCCTTGTTCACTACAGGTCCCTCCTACGAGCAAGATAACCCGCCTATTCGGTGGTCCGTTTCCGAATCCTTTCCGAAAGGAAAAGCTTGGCCCTCTCGGTCGGGCAAAACCGCACGAAATGTGACCTCGGAGCCGTCTGGCAAACCTGCTCAAAGGTTGTCCCCCGCGGAGAGGGATAATTCCATGGCCGATTACTCCCCGCCCCGCTCGAGCTTCAGCGCCAGCCTGCCGCAAGCCGCGCGGAGAGCCAGTTCGGCGTCGACCCCGGCCCGACGCCCACGCTCGAGGACGGCCAGAAGCATTTCCCCGAAGTCGGCTTCGGCCGTCTCGGAATCGGCCATGGACGCGCCCTCGGCCACCGGCCGTCCCAGCCGCGCCGTCCGCTCGAGAAGTTTCTGAGCCTGCATCAGGGCGGGAAGGTGAGCCTCCAGCCGGGGCGTGGTCGCCCCCTGCCCGCCCGCGCCGGCCCCCTGCCCGCCCGCGCCGGCCTCCCGCCCACCCGCGCCGGCCTCCTGCCGCTTGATATCCTCCCACTGCCTGAGGACGGCCTCCGGAGTGCCGGCCTGGCTCTCCCCGAAAACGTGGGGGTGGCGCCGGAGAAGCTTGGCCGTGATGGTCTCGATCACGTCATTAACGTCGAACCGCGCTTCACGCCTGGCCAGGGCGGCGTGGAAGACCACCTGGAGAAGGAGGTCCCCGAGCTCGTCTTCCAGCTTGGCCGGGTCGCCGCTGTCGATGGCCCCAACGACCTCGTAGGCCTCCTCGACAACATAGGGCCGGAGTGACTCGTGGGTCTGCTCCCGGTCCCAGGGGCAGCCCCCCGGGGCCAAAAGCCGATCCATGACCTCAACGAGGGGATCGAGCGGGAAATCGCACTCCCGCTTCTCATTCACGGATGAAGCGCGCCTTCTTCAAAAGGCGGGCCAGGGGCTCGCCGATCACGGGCAGGAAGGAGAAGTCTCTCTCCGACACCGCTCCTAGGAGGAGGAGGGTGAAGCCGTAGACCAGCCCACCCACGGCCACCATGGTCAGGGTGGCCAGGTTGGCGCCCAGCGGCGGGGCGAGCCGAGGGAAGCCGAGGTAGACCACTGCCCCCATGAGGACCGCGGCGGCCAGCGGCTTGTAGATGGTGGCCTGCAAATTGATCTTGAAGCCGACCAGGCGTTGGACGGCGATGAGGTTGAGCACAGCGGCGACCAGGAACCCCGCCACGGTGCTGTAGGCCGCCCCCCTGATGTTGAGGGCCGGCACGCCGATGAGCACCCAGGCCAGGACAGCCTTGACCAGGACCCCGATGATCAGGTTTCGGACGGGGATGTCGGTCCGGCCCAGTCCCTGGAGCACACCCGACGTGGTCTGCTGGAGCATGAGGAAGAGCGTGGCCGTCGACACGGCCGCCAGGGGAATACCGGCTTCGGGGTGGTTGTAGAGAAGCCCGCAAATCGGGCCGGCGAGAAGCCAGAGTCCCAGGAAGGCCGGCAGGGCGACCAGAAGCGTGACTCTCATCGCCGATGCCGTCTTGTTCCGGATGCCGGCCGTGTTCCTTAGGGTTTGGGCCTCGGAGATGGCCGGCACCAGGCTGGTCTGGAGACCGTAGGTCACCACGGCCGGCAGGTTGATGAGGGTCATGGCGAACTGCGATAGCTGTCCGTAGAGGGCGGTCGCGTCGTGGGCGGAGTAGCCGATGGCCTGGAGGCGGTAGGGAACCACGAAAGCGTCGACCATGCCCATGAGGGGGATGACTACCCCGGCAATGGAGATCGGAATGGCCAGGACCACGATACGCCGGACGATGGCGGCGGCCGGTTCGGGAGGTTCTTTGGGAGGATCGGTGGCGGCCAGGCGCAGCCGCACGGCGCGATGGGAGAGGAAATAGGGCACCAGCAGGTAGAGCGCGCCGGCGCCGGCGCCGACCGTGGCCCCGAAGGCCGCGCCCCCGGCGGCGATGGCCTCGCCGCGCGGCAGGAGGGCGAGGGCCAGAATGAGGACCGAACCCACCCGAAACAACTGCTCGGTGATCTGCGAAATGGCCGGGGCCCCCATCCGCTGGTAGCCCTGAAAGTAGCCTCGAAAAGAGCCTTCGAGAGCCACGAAAAACAGAGCCGGGGCCAGAGCCAGGATGGAGTAGTAGGCGTCAACATTGCGGATGACGTAGATGGCCAGGAGCCGGGCCGTCAGACCCAGAGCCAGAGCCGAGACCAAACCGGCGACGGCCAGGAGAACCAGGGCGATTCGGAAGACCCGGTGGGCGCCCCGCTCGTCGTCCTGGGCGATTCTCTCGGCCATGACCTTGGAGATGGCCACGTTGATGCCCAGGGTAGAGATTCCGATCAGAGCTGTGTAGATGGAGTAGCCGGCCCCGTAGAGGCCCACGAAATAGTCCCCCATGACCCGCCCGAGGGGGATGCGGTAGACGGCGCCGAGGAGGCGGCTGAACATGGCGGCGCCGGCCAAGATGAACGCGCCCTGAAGGTAACCGTCGCGACTGGTTCGCTCTCGCGTCAAACGGGCTTTCCACCCCTATTGCCAGCCCTGGCAAGCATGTCTGGATTATACCACTCTCGCCCAGACGGGGGAAAAGCGCCGGGTCGGGTCACCCCGCTCGCGAAAGAGCGGGCCCCAGGGCCCGCTCTCTGTAGTTTGGCCCTTTTTCGCCCGGGGAGACTGACGCAGAGGCGCATGGAACATGGGTGTCAGGGGCTTTTGTGCTAGTCGTGTTCAGAGAGGCATGGGTCCGAGCGGGGGTGTCAGTCCGCCAGG
>Ga0315278_10000033_pt1 | contig 114640 bp, 97 predicted proteins | sample YL17G06_0_MG_FD_203880 | JGI IMG/M metagenome (GOLD analysis project Ga0315278, IMG submission 203880) | Sediment microbial communities from Yellowstone Lake, YNP, Wyoming, USA - YL17G06_0 | ecosystem: Environmental > Aquatic > Freshwater > Lake > Sediment | place: USA: Wyoming | collected... | reverse complement strand
GCCTTCTCGAATCCCGTCTCTGACAGGTGCACCTGGCGCGTCTTCTCGTCGGCGAAATATTCGCCCTCGCCGTCCTCCAGCGCCTGGCGCTTGAAGCGCGGCACCAGCTCGTTGATCTTGACGTAAAGCTCGGTGCTTTCCTCGGCCGGTCCGGAGATGATCAGCGGCGTGCGTGCCTCGTCGATCAGGATCGAGTCCACCTCGTCGACGATCGCGTAGTGCTGGCCGCGCTGGACGTGGTCCTCGAGACGGAACGCCAGATTGTCGCGCAGGTAGTCGAAGCCGAATTCATTGTTGGTGCCGTAGGTCACGTCGCAGGCGTAGGCGGCGCGCTTGTCGGTGGGCGGCTGGCCGCTCGTGATCACCCCGACCGTAAGGCCGAGAAAGCGGTAGATCGGCCCCATCCACTCGGCGTCACGCTGGGCGAGGTATTCATTGACCGTGACGACATGCACGCCCAGGCCGGAAAGCGCATTCAGGTAGACGGGCAATGTCGCGACCAGCGTCTTGCCCTCGCCGGTACGCATCTCGGAGATCTTGCCTTCGTGCAGCACCATGCCGCCGATCAGCTGCACGTCAAAGGGGCGCAACCCGACCGAGCGTGTCGCGGCTTCGCGCACGGTCGCGAATGCCTCGGGCAGCACGTCATCGATCGAGTCGCCCGCGACGAGACGCGCGCGCAACTTTCCGGTCTGTGCGAGCAATTGCCCGTCAGTCATCGCAGCAAACGCGTCGGCGTAGCCGTTCGCCTCGGCTACGCGGCGATCGTACTGACGCAGCAGCCGCTGGTTACGGCTGCCGAATATCCGCGGAAAGATTTTCCACACGCGCCTGGGACCTCGAACCGGGAGGGTCAGTCGGGACAGGTTCCCACTGGGGCCACCGGAAAAAACCGGTAGTTTACTACGACTCGCCCTGGGGGATTTCGTTCAGACCGTCAAGATCAGCGGCGAACGAAGGACATCGGATTGACCGGGCGGCCGTCACGGAGCACTTCGAAGTGCAGATGGGTTCCGGTCGAGCGACCCGTGGAGCCCATCAGCGCAATCGGATCGCCGCGCTTCACCGTCTGGCCGGGCTCCACCAGCAGTTTTGCATTGTGTGCGTAACGGGTGACATAGCCATTGCCATGCGTGATCTCGATCAGGCGGCCGTAGCCGCCATCGATACCCGCATGACTGACGATACCGTCGGCGACCGCGAGTACGCGCGTGCCGGGCGTGCCCGCGAAATCAAGACCCGCATGGAAGGCATTGCGGCCGTCGAACGGATCCGTCCGTTGTCCGTACAACGAGGAGATATACCCTGATTCGACCGGGCGTCCACCCGGCACGATCTGCCGCGCGAGCTCGCGTGTCAGGATCAGGTTCTGGAGCGCGTTCAGCTGGCGGCCGCGATCGTCGATCGCCGCGCCCACAGAATCGAGCATGTCCTCGAGCACCGGCACGACGGGGCCGGAGCCTGCTTCCGTTCGCGGCCCGCCGACCGCGGGCGGATGGTCGAAATCGAACTCGCCGCGATTGAGCTTGGCGACCTCGGTGAGCTGGCGGCCCAGGGCATCGAGACGCATCAGCTGTGCCTGCATCCTGCCGACCCGGGTCGCGAGCGCAGCGACCTCATCGTTGACGACCACGCGGGTCTTCTCGAGCGTCGCGCGCTGCGTCGCAAGGTCCTCATCCCAGCGCGCCAGCGTCAACTCGCCGAGCGGGCCGGTGCTGCCATAGCGGCTGCCCGCGACAAAGGCAGAGGCCAGGAGCGCCAGCAACGCGAGACCGCCAATAGATAACAATAGCGGGCGCCAGCGGGAATGCTTCGCGCTGCCGAGCCAGGCCGAACCACTGGGCGTCATGCTTTGCAAGTGCTCTACGGCTCCCTTTGCGCCGGCCGGCGGTTACTATTCGCCTCGGCGTCAGCCAACGGGCGCGCGCCATGATTGCCGGTCGGGGGGCCCCCGCGGAGACCCCATATGCGGCGCAAAATGCCAAAAAAAGCCTTGAAACTCAAGTACTTTCGTAGCCAGACAGCCGCCCGGCGCGGTGATCCTTGAAAAAACTGACGCCTGTCAGTGACTTGCTGGCGCATGGCCAGGGAATGCTCAGGCGGCTGCGTGAGGGCACGCTCGAGGCCAACAGGACCCTGGCGGGGCTCAAGGGGCAGCTGCCGCCTGAGCTCGCCCAGGAGGTCTGGGGTGCCGTGATGCGGGATGGGACACTGACCGTGCTGGTCCGCTCAGCCGCCTGGGGAACGCGCCTGCGCTACCTGGCGCCGCGTTTCAAGGACCGGCTCGCCGCCGAGCTCGGCACCGCAATAGAGCGCGTGGTCGTGAAGATACGCTCGGACCGCGCCTGATCAGGCGGTCGCGTGCGCGGTGCCGACGTAAGAGATGGGCGCCGTGCCGCCATCCCTGAAGGTGACTTCTTCCCAGCACGTGGCATCGGCAAGCAGAGTTCGCAACAACAGGTTGTTCAGCGCGTGGCCGGACTTGTAGCCGGTGAACTCGCCGATCAGCGAATGGCCCAGCAGGTACAGGTCGCCGATCGCGTCGAGGATCTTGTGGCGCACGAACTCGTCTTCATAGCGCAACCCGTCCTCATTGAGGATGCGGTAGTCGTCGAGGACGATGGCGTTGTCGAGGGTCCCGCCGAGCGCCAGATTGCGCGCCCGCAGGTACTCGAGATCGCGCATGAAGCCAAAGGTCCGCGCGCGGCTGACTTCCCGCAGGAATGTCGTGGTCGAGAAATCCATCGATGCACGCTGCGCATGGCGGCGAAACACCGGGTGGTCGAATTCGATCTCGAAGTTGACGCGGAAGCCCTCGTGCGGATCCAAACGCGCCCATTTGTCGCGGTCCTCGACCTCAACGCGACGCCGCACGCGCACGAAGCGCTTCGGTGCGCTCTGATCCTCGATGCCGGCCGACTGGATCAGGAATACGAAGGGACCCGCGCTGCCGTCCATGATCGGCACTTCGCCCGCGGTCAGTTCGATGAAGCAGTTGTCAAGGCCGAGCCCGGCGAACGCCGACAGCAAGTGCTCGACGGTCGAGACGCTGGCCTCGCCGACCGCAAGCGTCGTGCCGAGATTGGTTTCCGTCACGTTGGTCGCGCGTGCCGGGATATCGGTGGGCGGATCGAGATCGACGCGCCGGAACACGATGCCGGTGTTGGGCGGCGCGGGCCTGAGCACCATCAGGACCTTGCGGCCTGTGTGCAGCCCGATGCCGCTCGCGCGTATCGAATTACGTAGGGTTCGTTGCAGAGCCATCGGTCGCCTTTAGGCTGGAATCTAGCACATCACCCGGTGCGACAGGCCGCCGGCCAGCGGAGAAAGGCCGGCAGCTGTCGTCCCGGATTCATGACGGAGGGTCGCGACTGCTCGCAGCGCGCGCGCGCTCGGCGCGTCGGCCCGTCGCCGAACGTCGCGCCCGCAGCCGCATGCGTGCGGCCCGCAGGCCTCGTCCTTCGTTCGCCCGGATCACGGCGGCGTCAGTCGGCCTGACGACGCAGGAATGCCGGGATGTCGAGCACGTCCTCCGAGGTAAAGTCGGCCCGGAGTCCGTCGCCGACCGCGCGTTTTGTCTGACGCTGAATCGCCGGCCGGTCGAGGTGGCTGTAGTCGGGCGGTGCCGCCCTGCCACGACCGCTGACCAGCTTGACGTCGCCAGGACGCCGCGCCACGCCCGTCGTTACGCTCGGCGCTGCGAGCGGTGCCGCGCCCTTGACCTGGACGCGGCCGAGACCGGTCGCGACCACGGTGACGCGCAACTCGCCTTCCAGTTTCGGGTCGATGACAGTGCCAACCACGACGGTTGCATCGTCGGCCGCGAACTGCTTGACGGTGTTGCCAACCTCCTCAAACTCGCCAATCGACAGGTCGAGACCCGCGGTGACATTGACGAGGATGCCGTGCGCACCCGCCAGATCGATGTCCTCGAGCAGCGGGCTCGACACCGCCATCTCGGCGGCCGCGCGGGCGCGATTCTCGCCGGTGCCGACACCGGAGCCCATCATCGCGAGCCCGGTCTCGGACATCACGGTACGCACGTCGGCGAAGTCGACATTGATCAGGCCCGGCCGCGTGATCAGCTCGGCGATGCCCTGCACGGCGCCCTGCAGCACCTCATTGGCGCGCTTGAACGCCTCGAGCAGTGTCGTCGAGCCACCCAGCACCGTCAGCAGCTTCTGATTCGGGATCGTGATCAGCGAATCGACGTGCCGCGACAACTCGGTGATGCCGTTGTCGGCAATCGACTGGCGCTTGCCACCTTCCATCGTGAATGGCTTGGTGACGACGGCAACCGTCAATATCCCGAGTTCGCGCGCGACCTGCGCGACGACCGGCGCCGCGCCGGTGCCCGTGCCGCCACCCATGCCTGCCGTGATGAACAGCATGTCGCAGCCTTCGATCAGCTCGATGATCCGGTCGCGATCCTCCATCGCCGCCTGCCGGCCGACCTCCGGGTTCGACCCGGCGCCGAGACCCTTGGTGATGTTGCATCCGATCTGCAGCGAGCTCTTCACCTGCGAGTGCTTCAGCGCCTGTGCGTCGGTGTTCACGCAGATGAACTCGACGCCTTCGACACCGCACTTCGCCATGTGCGACACGGCATTGCCACCGCCTCCGCCCACGCCGATCACCTTGATGACAGCCGTCTGGCTGTATGTATCCATCAGTTCAAACATGTACGCTCCTCCGCTAGAAATATCCTTGGAACCACGACTTCATTCGCTCAACTACCGACTTGACTCCGTCGCCGACGAGTTTCGGCGCCAGTTGGCCGAGATTCGCCCGGCCGTAAAGCAGGAGACCCACGCCGGTCGCGTGGATCGGATTGCGCACGACATCGCCGAGACCGGTAACGCCAGCTGGGCTGCCGAGCCGCACCGGCATGTGGAAGATTTCCTCGGCCAGCTCGACCGCTCCTTCCATCTTTGCGCTGCCGCCGGTCAGCACCACGCCGGCCGCGATCGCCTCTTCGAATCCGGAGCGCCGCAGTTCGTCGCGGATCAGCGTGAACAGCTCTTCGTAGCGCGGCTCGACGATCTCGGCGAGCGTCTGGCGCGCGAGCCGGCGCGGCGGCCGGTCGCCGACACTCGGAACCTCGATCGTCTCGTCTGGATTCGCGAGCTGCGACAGCGCGCAGGCGTAGCGGATCTTGATTTCCTCCGCATACGGCGTCGGCGTGCGCATCGAGACTGCGATGTCATTCGTGACCTGATCGCCGGCGACCGGTATCACTGCGGTGTGGCGGATCGCGCCGCTCGAAAACACGGCGATATCGGTGGTGCCGCCGCCGACATCCACCAGGCAGACGCCGAGGTCCTTTTCGTCGTCGGTCAGCACCGCTAATGACGAGGCGAGTTGCTCGAGCACGATGTCCTCAACCTCGAGCCCGCAGCGTTGCACGCACTTGACGATGTTCTGTGCCGCGCTCTCGGCGCCGGTGACGATGTGCACGCGTGCCTCGAGCCGCACGCCCGACATGCCGATCGGCTCGCGGATGCCTTCCTGCCCGTCGATGATGAATTCCTGCGGCAGCACGTGCAGGATCTTCTGGTCGGCCGGGATCGGCACGGCCTGAGCGGCGTCCATGACCCGCGCGACATCGCCGCCCGTGACTTCCTTGTCCTTTATCGCGACGATGCCGTGGGAATTGAGGCTCCTGACGTGACTGCCGGCGATGCCGGTGAATACCGAGCGGATCTCGACGCCCGCCATCAGCTCGGCTTCCTCGACTGCGCGCTGGATCGACTGCACCGTCGAGTCGATGTTGACGACCACGCCTTTCTTCAGTCCGCGCGACGGATGCGAGCCGAGCCCGATCACCTCGAGGCTGCCGTCGGTGTGCATTTCGCCGACCATGGCGACGACTTTCGACGTGCCGATGTCGAGCCCAACGATCAGATTGCGGTCGGATCGCTTAGCCATTGCGACGCCAGCCGATGGAAAACCCGTTCGAGTAACGCATGTCTACGTAAGCGATCTCCGCCGCGCGCCCCGCGATGACCTGGGCGGCGACCTGCACCAGGCGGTCCATCCGTTCGTCGACCTGACGACGCCCGAGACGCACGGTCACGCCATTCGACAGGTCCATTTCCCAGGCGCCGCGCGCGTCGAGACGCAGCGCCGCGACCCGCAGCCCCTGCTCGACCAGTCGTCCCTGGATTGCGAGATAGCGCTGCGCGACCTGCCACTCGCTGCCCTCTGGGCCGTCGAGCCGTGGCAGTTCAGGCGGCACGTGGCGCACGCCGTTGGCGAACAGTTCGCCGCGCGTATTCAGCAGGCCGTCGTCGCCCCAGCGCGCAGCAGCCTGCTGCTCGACAATTTCCACCTGGATGCGATCCGGCCACAGCCGCTGCACGCGGGCGCGGTCGACCCAGGCCAGTGCCTCGACGGCATTGCGGAGCCGGTCGAGGTCAGCGCTGACAAAGCCGCCTTTCAGCGTGCCATGCGCCGCCTGCTCGACCTCAACCGCAGAAACGCGCTGGAACGAGCCGTCGATGACGATGCTGCGCACCGGCTGGTCGAGACCGATCGCGAGCAGCGTCGCTATTGCTGCGAGCGCAAGCAGGGCGCCGGCCAGGCGCCCGGCGCGCGGCCACTCGAGCTCGGGCAGCTCGAAGTGCCGGCCCGCGGCCTTGTGGCGATTGCGCTTGCGTATCAGTCCCATGTCCGTTCAGGTCCTCTCGCGCGCGAAGCTGGTCTCGAGGATCCGCCACACGAGCTCGTTGAAATCGATGCCCGTGGCGGCGGCCGCCATCGGCACGAGGCTGTGGCTCGTCATGCCGGGCACGGTGTTGATCTCGAGCAGCAGCGGCACGCCATCGTCACCCATCACGAAATCCACGCGCCCCCAGCCCGAGGCAGCAGTCGCCGCAAAGGTCGCGAGTGCTGCCGCCTGCAGCGCCGCTTCGCCCGCGGCCGGCAGGCCGCAGGGAATGAGATAGCGTGTGTCGTCCGCGAAATACTTCGCCTGGTAGTCGTAGAAACTGCGCGGTGTCTCGATCCGGATTGCCGGCAGCGCCACGCCCTGCAGTATTCCGACGGTGAATTCGCGCCCGGTGATCCAGCGCTCGGCGATCACGACCGGATCGAGCGCCGCCGCCGTGCGCCAGGCCGTCGGCAGCTCGGCGGCCGACTCGACGCGGCTCATGCCGACGCTCGAGCCCTGGCTCGCCGGCTTCACCGCGATCGGCAATCCGAGTTCCTCGAGCGCGCGCGGAAAATCCGCGGCGCCCGTCAGCAGTGTCCAGGGCGGCGTCGCGACACCGGCAGCCTGCGCGAGGCGCTTGGTGCGCAGCTTGTCCATGCCGACCGCGGAACCGAGCACGCCGCTGCCGGTGTACGGCACGCCCAGCCACTCGAGCGCGCCCTGCACGGCACCGTCCTCGCCACCCGGTCCATGCAATGCGATCCAGACGCGCTCGACGCCGGCGGCGACGAGTTCCGTCAACGGTTTCTCTGACGGATCAAAGCGGATCGCATTCACGCCGCGCTCGTTGAGTGCCTGCAGCACCGCGCTGCCGGTCAGCAGCGAGATCTCGCGCTCTGCCGAATGGCCACCCATCAACACGGCGACCTGCCCGAACTCCAGCGCGTCGGTCACCCGGCGGAATTCGCTGCCGGTGGCGCGCAGGCGACTCATGCGGCCTCCCCGATCATGCGCACTTCCGGCATCAGCCGGACGCCGTGCACGCGCTGCACCGTTTCCTGCACGTGGCGCACCAGCGCCTCGAGATCCGACGCCGTCGCCTGCCCGTCATTGATGATGAAGTTGGCGTGCTTGGTCGAGACCAAGGCGCCGCCGATGCGATGACCCTTGAGACCGGCCGATTCGATCAACTTCGCGGCGTGTCCGCCGGCTGGATTCGTGAACACCGAGCCACAACTCCATTCGCCGATCGGCTGGGCCGCATGGCGCTGCTCGAGAAGCTTGCGGATGGAATCGGTGCTTGCGTCCGGGCGCGACTCGAAGCGGAAGGTCACCGCCAGGAACCACTCACCCGCGACCGGCGGCGTCACGCTGCGATAGGCATAGCGATATTCCGTGGCCGCGCGCTTGCGTCTTTCGCCGCTGCGGTCGATGACCTCGACCTCCACGACGCAGGGCCACGTTTCGGCACCCCAGGCACCCGCATTCATCGCGAGCGCGCCACCGACAGTGCCGGGAATACCCGCGAAGAAATCGGCGGGGCCGAGCCGCCACTTCGCGCATTGCCGCCCAAGCCGCGCACAGGCGACGCCGGCTTCGGCGCGCACCATCAGGTCGCCGACGCGCTCGAGTGCATTCAGGATTCCGTGCGTCGAAATCACGACGCCGCGGATGCCGCCGTCGCGCACCAGCAGGTTGCTGCCGAGGCCGACCCAGGTAACCGGCACGCCAGGGGACAGCTGGCGCAGGAATCCGGAGAGCTCTTCGGAATCCCTGGGCGCGAACCAGGCGTCCGCAGGGCCGCCGACGCGCCAGGACGTGTGGCGCGACATCGGCTCATCGCGCAGCACCCTGGTCTCGAATGCGGCGGGTATAGCCACGTTTTTCACGACTGCGCACCTGCCGCCAGGCTTGCCGGCAGTTCGTGCGCGACGCCGCCGATGCTGCCGGCGCCCATCGTCAGGATCACGTCACCGTCCTTGATGAGCCCGGAGAGCGCGCCGGCGAGATCGCCGACCTGCTCGACGAATACTGGCTCGATCTGGCCGCGGCCACGCACGGCGCGGCAGATCGCGCGCCCGTCGGCATTCGGGATGGGCTCCTCGCCCGCCGCATAGACCTCGGTGACGACGAGCGCATCCGCCCCGGACAGCACGCGGCCAAAATCGTCGATCAGGTCGTGCGTACGCGTGTAGCGATGCGGCTGGAAGGCCAGCACCAGCCTGCGGCCCGGCCAGGCCTGACGCGCGGCCTCGAGTGTCGCCTCGATCTCGGTCGGGTGATGACCGTAGTCATCGACGATCGTCACGCGTCCCGCAGCCGTCTGCACTTCGCCGACGGTTTCAAAGCGGCGGCCGATTCCCTCGAAGGATTCGAGCGCGCGCTGGATGGACTGATCCGCGACCTCGAGTTCGGTCGCGACCGCGATCGCCGCCAGCGCATTGCGCACGTTGTGCAGGCCCGCCAGATTCAGCGTCACGCGTAGCGGCTGGCGCCCTTCGCGCAGCACCTCGAAGCGCGTGCGTGCGCCCAGGCGTTCGAGTCCGACGGCGCGCAGATCGGCTTCGTCGCCGAGCCCGTAGCGGATCATCGGTCGGCCGACCTGCGGCAGCAGGCCGCGGACTTCCGCGTCGTCACTGCACAATACGGCGAGCCCGTAGAACGGCAGGTTGTGCAGGAATGCAACGAAGCTCTGCCGGAGCTTCTCGAAATCACCGCCGTGCGTGACCAGGTGATCGTTGTCGATGTTCGTGACGATCGCGATCACTGGCTGCAGGTGCAGGAAGGACGCATCGCTCTCGTCAGCCTCGGCGACCAGGTAACGGCCAGTGCCGAGACGGGCATTGCTGCCCGCGCTCTTCAGTTGCCCACCGATCACGAAGGTCGGATCCAGTCCGCCTTCAGCCAGCACGCTCGCGACCAGGCTCGTCGTCGTGGTCTTGCCGTGGGTGCCCGCGACTGCGATGCCCTGACGGAAGCGCATCAGTTCGGCCAGCATCTCTGCGCGCGGGACGACCGGAATGCGCGCCTCGTGCGCCGCCAGCAATTCCGGATTCGCCGGCCCGATTGCGGTCGAGACGACCACGACATCGGCGCCCGCGACCTGGCCCGCGGCATGACCGATGAAGATGCGCACGCCCATCTTCTGCAGGCGCGCGGTGACGGCGTTGGCGCGCAGGTCGGAGCCCTGCACCTGATAACCGAGATTGACCAGCACCTCGGCGATGCCGCCCATGCCGGCGCCACCGATGCCGATCAGGTGGATGTGGCTGATGCGGCGCATCCGGTCGCTCATGCGCGCATCCCTTCGGCCTCAAGGCAAAGTGCCGCAACGCGCTGCGCGGCATCGGTGATCGCGATCGAGCGCGCCGCCTCGGCCATCGCCAGAAGCCCCGCGCGACCCGCCGACAGCAGTGCCGAAAGCTCCTCGGCGAGTCGCGCCGATGTGAGGCCCTGCTCGGCGACCACGCGCGCGCCGCCCGCCTGCGCGAGCCAGTTGGCGTTGCGGGTCTGGTGATCGTCAACCGCGGCCGGAAATGGCACGAGGATTGCCGCGACACCGGCGGCCGCGAGCTCCGCGACCGTGAGTGCGCCCGCGCGCGAGACGACGAGGTCCGCGGCCGCGTAGGCGCCGGCCATGTCGTCGATGAAAGCGCGCACATCGGCCTGGATGCCGAGTTTGCGATAGCTGGCGGTGGTCGCTTCGCAGTCGCGCGTGCCGCTCTGGTGCAGCACGCGCGGCCGCAGTGCCGGCGGCAGCGCTGCGATCGCCTCGGGCAGCAGGCGATTGAGTGCAGCCGCACCCTGGCTGCCGCCGAACACGAATAGCTGCGGCGAACCAGCGCGTCCCGCGCAACGCTCGCGGGGCGGCGGCAGCGCCGCGATTTCCGGGCGGATCGGATTGCCGACATGCACGGCCCGGTGACGCCGCGCGAAACTGCCGGGGAACCCTTCGGCGACGCGGGCGGCGAAGCAAGCGAGCCAGCGATTCGTCAGCCCGACGATTGCATTCTGCTCATGGATCACCAGCGGCGTCCCGGCGAGCCAGGCCGCGATACCGCCCGGCCCGGAGGCGAAGCCGCCGCATCCGAGCACGACGCCCGGCCTCTGCCTGCGCAATGCCGCCCTCGCCTGCCACAGCGCACGCGTCAGCGACCAGGGCGCACTCAGCCAGCCCGCGAGACCCTTGCCGCGCAGGCCTTCGACCTCGATCCACTCGACCGCGAATCCTGCCGCCGGCACCAGACGCGCCTCGATGCCGCGCCGCGTCCCGAGCCACACGACCTCGCGCCGGCGTTGCCGCAGGATTCCCGCGACCGCGAGTGCGGGGAACACATGCCCGCCGGTGCCGCCCGCCATGATCATGACCGGGGCCGTCATGCGGGCCGTGCCTCGGTGGCGATTGCGCTCTTGCCCGAGGCCGCCACCTCGTGGTGCACGCGCAGCAGCATGCCGATCCAGGCCAGCGTCACCAGCATGCTGGAGCGGCCATAGGACATCATTGGCAGCGTCAGTCCCTTGGTCGGCAGCAGACCCATGTTGACGCCGATGTTGATGAAGGCCTGCAGGCCCAGCCACACGCCAAATGCCGCCGCGATGCAGGCGTGCAGCGGCATGCCGGCGTCGGCCGCGATCCGCGAGAGCTTCAGGCTCCGCAGCACCAGCGCCAGGAACGCGACCACGACGACAACCACGCCGAACAGGCCGAACTCCTCGGCCAGCACCGCGAATACGAAGTCCGTGTGCGCCTCCGGCAGGTAGAACAGCTTCTGGATGCTCGAGCCGAGGCCGACGCCGAACCATTCGCCGCGGCCGATCGCGATCAGCGACTGGGTCAGCTGGAATCCGCTGTTGAAGGGATCGGCCCAGGGATTCAGGAACGCCGTCAGGCGCTGCAGGCGATAGCCGCTCGACACGGCGACGAGCCCGATGCCCGCAGCGCCGATGGCGCATACCGTCAGGAAATCCCTGAGCCGCGCCCCGGCGACGAACAGCACCGCAGTGCCCGTCACGCACAGCACCACGGCGGCACCGAAATCCGGCTCGATCAACAACAGGAGCGCAGCGGCCAGCAGCACGGCGAGCGGCTTGAAGAATCCCTGGGCGCTGCTCCGGAGTTCCATCTGGTGGCGCACCGCGTAGATCGCGATGTAAGTCAGGAGCAGCCAGCGCACCAGTTCCGAGGGCTGGAAATTGACCGGACCCAGGCGGATCCAGCGGCGGCTGCCATTGACCTCGTGGCCGAGGCCCGGGATCAGGACCAGTACCAGCAACAGGAAGCTGCCGATCAGCAGCACGGGCGCGGCGCGCTGCCACAGCGAGATCGGCACCAGCAGCAGGGCGCCCGCGAATGCGCAACCGACCAGCGCTGACAGCAGCTGGCGCTCGAAATGGAAGAACGGATCCCCCGTCTGGCGCTCGGCGACATTGAGCGAAGCGGAAGCCACCATCACCAGGCCGATCAGCAGCAGGCAGAAGGTCGCTGCGATGATCACCGGATCCAGCACGAGTCGCGGCTGGCGGCCGGCCGAGCGCGAATATTGAAGTGCCACGCCGGCCGTCATTGCGCCCGCCTCCGCGCCGCCGCGGCGAACACGTCGCCGCGATGCGCGTAGTCGCGGAACATGTCGAAACTCGCGCAGGCAGGTGACAGCAGCACGATGTCGCCGGGTTGCGCGAGGCGCGCAGCGCTTGCGACCGCTGCTTCCATCGAATTCGCGTAGTGGACGGCGCAACTACCCGCGATCGCCGCACCGAGCACGCGCGCATCGCGGCCGATCAGCAGCGCGTCGCGCACCTTGCCGCGGCAGGCCTCGGCCAATGGCCTGAAGTCCTGGCCCTTGCCGTCGCCGCCGGCGATCAACACGAGCGGTCCCGGCAGACCCGCGATCGCGGCCTGGGTGGCGCCGACATTGGTGCCCTTGGAATCGTCGATCCAGCGCACGCCATGCGCTTCGGCCACCAGCTGCGATCGATGCGGCAGGCCCTCGAAGCGGGTCAGCACGCTGGTCATGGCGGCACGCGGCATGCCACAGGCAGTACCGACAGCAAGCGCCGCGAGCGCATTGGCCGCATTGTGGCGGCCCGGCAGGCGGAGCGCATCGACCGGCATCAGCGCCTCGGTGCCGGCAGCGAGCCAGTCCCTGCCGTCGCGGGCAAGCACGCGGAAATCCGCATCGGCGCGCGACAGGCTGAATCCCAGCCGTGGCTGGCCAGGGCGTGTCATGCGGCAAACCAGCGCATCGTCGAGATTGACGATTGCAGTCAGGCAGCGCTCGAAGATACGCGCCTTGGCGGCGGCGTATTCCGCGACATCGCGATAACGGTCGAGGTGATCGGGCGTCACATTCAGGATCGCGGCGGCCTCGAGCTGCAGCGAATACGTGGTCTCGAGCTGATAGGACGACAACTCGAGCACGTACATCGCCGCAGGGGGGCCAGCCAGCAGGTCGAGCGCGGGCTCACCCAGGTTGCCGCCGACGCGCACCAGGATGCCGGCGGCTTTCGCCATCTCGCCGACCAGCGTCGTCACGGTGCTCTTGCCATTGGTGCCGGTGATGCCGATCACCCGGCCGCCCGCCTCGCGCGCGAACAACTCGATATCACCGATCAGGTCCAGGCCGCGTGCGGCCGCCTGCTGCAGGAAAGGCTCGCGCAGGGACACGCCCGGCGAGACGACGATCTGATCGGCGCCTTCGAGCACCGCAGGGTCGAATCCGCCGAGCACCGTGGATGCTTCAGGAACCAGCCGTTGAAGTTCAGGCAGGCCCGGGGGGGAGGAACGCGAGTCGGTCACGATCAGGCGATGCCCGCGCGCCGCGAGATGGCGCGCGCAGGAAACCCCGGTGCGGCCGAGACCGACGATGACGCTGCGTGGACTGGTTGCAGTTTGCTGCATCAACGTAGCTTCAACGTCGCCAGTCCGACCAGGACCAGCATGAAAGAAATGATCCAGAAGCGGACGATGACCTTGGGCTCGGCCCATCCCTTCAGCTCGTAGTGATGGTGGATCGGGGCCATCCGGAAAATCCGTTTGCCGCGCAGCCGGAATGAAGCGACCTGCAGCACGACGGAGACTGTCTCGAGCACGAAGATCCCGCCCATGATCGCGAGCACGAGTTCCTGGCGCACGATCACCGCGACGACACCGAGCGCGGCACCGAGCGCCAGCGCCCCGATATCCCCCATGAACACCTGCGCGGGATAGGTGTTGAACCACAGGAATCCGAGACCGGCGCCCACGATCGTCGCGACGAAGATCAGCACCTCGCCCGCACCCGGCACATAAGGGATCTGCAGGTAGGCTGCGAAGTTGACGTGACCCGTGACGTACGCGAACACTCCGAGCGCGCCCGCCACCATCACGCAAGGCATGATCGCGAGACCGTCGAGGCCGTCGGTCAGGTTGACCGCATTGCTCGCACCCACGATGACGAAGTACGTGAATACGATGAATGTGGCCGCGCTCATCGGCAGCGCTACGCTCTTGAAGAACGGCAGGTAAAGCGCCGTTTCGGAGGCGCCCTGCGCTGTCATCCAGAGCGCGACCGCGGCAGCGAGACCCGCCACCGATTGCAACAGGTATTTCCAGCGCGCCGCGAGCCCCTTCGGGTCACGCACGACAAGTTTCAGGTAGTCGTCGTAGAAACCGATCAGACCGAATGCCAGCGTGACGCTGAGTGCAATCCATACGAAGCGGTTGCCGAGATTCGCCCACAGCAGCGTGCCAGTGGTCATCGCGACCAGGATCAGCGCGCCACCCATGGTCGGCGTGCCCATCTTGCCGAGATGCGTATCCGGACCGTAATCGCGGACGACCTGGCCGATCTGCCGCTTGGCAAGCTGGCGGATCATCCACGGCCCGACCAGCAGTGCAATCGAAAGCGCGGTGAGCGCCGCGAGGATCGCGCGCAATGTGAGGTAGCCGAAGACCCGGAAGCCCCCGTAGTAACCCGCCAGCCATTCGAACAGCTTCAGCAGCATGCGTCTGCCCTCAGTTGCCGTTGCCGGCGGCCGCGAGCGGCTGCAGCAGCCGGTCCACGACACGCTCGAGTCGATTGACGCGCGAGCCCTTGACCAGCACCGTCACGCCGGTATCCAGGCCTGCTCCCACCGCATCGGCGAGACGCCCTGCGTCCTCGAACCAGCCGCCATGCGCTCCGAATGCCGCCACCGCGAGCCGCGCTGCCGCGCCGATTGCGAACAGGCGTGTGACGCCGGCGCGGCGCGCGTAATCGCCGATGCCGGTATGGCTCGCCTCGGTGTGCGAGCCGAGTTGCGCCATCTCGCCGAGCACCAGCCAGTGTTCTCCCGGCAGGCTGCACAACACGTCGATGCCGGCGCGCACCGAGCTCGGATTCGCGTTGTACGAATCGTCGATCAACCAGGAGCCGCGCGGACCCGCCTTCAGCTGCAGCCGGCCATTGACCGGATTCACGCGTTCGAGGCCTGCGACGATCTGCGGCAATGGCACGCCCGCGGCATGCGCGGCAGCAGCAGCGCCGAGCGCATTCATGACGTTGTGCCGGCCCGCGAGCCTCAACCGCACACGCGCCTGCTCGCCGCCGATGACGAGCGTGAACACCGTGACGAATGCGCCGGACTCGATGCGCCCCTGCAGGCCCGTCGCGCGCACCTCGGACGCCGCCTCGATGCCGAAGCGAATCTGGCGCGCGCCGCGCGCCATCTTTTGCCACAACTCGTGAAAGGGGTCGTCCGCGTTGATCACCGCGACACCGCTAGCGGTCAACGCTGCGAACATCTCGCCCTCGGCCTGCGCGACACCGGCAAGATCGCCAAAGCCCTCGAGGTGTTCGTCACCTGCATTGGTGACGAGCGCGATCGCAGGCAGCGCCAGACCTGCAAGCGCCGCGATTTCACCCGGGTGGTTGGCGCCCATCTCGATCACGGCAAAGCGGTGACCGGGTTCGAGCCGCAGCAGTGTCAGCGGCACGCCCAGGTGATTGTTCAGGTTGCCGCGCGTCGCAAGCGTCGGACCGGCGCCAGTGAGGATGCTCGCCAGCAACTCCTTGGTCGTGGTCTTGCCATTGCTGCCACCGACGCCGATGACCGTCGCGTGGGATCGCCCGCGCCAGGTACGCGCAAGCGCCGCGAGCGCCGCGACCGCGTCCTTGACCACGATCTGAGCAATCGGCGCGTCGCCCGCCTTCTCGACGACTGCGCCTGCGGCGCCTCGTCCTGCTGCGATCGCGACAAATGTGTGGCCGTCGAAGTGCTCGCCACGCAGCGCGAAGAACAACTCACCCGGCTTCAGCGTGCGCGAATCGATCGAGACACCCGCGAAGGCGGTATCGGCGCCCGCGAGACGACCTGCGGTCACGGCCGCGACTTCAGAGAGCCGGCTGTTCAAGGCGCCCCTCCGCCCTGCCGCTGCAGGAATTCCCGATCGCTCCAATGCCGGCGCTCGGCGCCGACCAGCTGGTAATCCTCGTGACCCTTGCCGGCGATCAGCACGACATCCCGCGGTCCCGCCTCGGCGAGGGCCGTTCCGATCGCGAGCGCACGATCGCGCTCGACGAGCGCGTGCGCAGGCGACCTGAAGCCCGACAGGATCATCCCGACGATGCGGTCCGCATCCTCGCTGCGCGGATTGTCGTCGGTCACGATAACCCGGTCCGCGAGCCGCTCGGCAGCCGCACCCATCAACGCGCGCTTGCCGGTATCACGATCACCGCCGCAGCCGAACACCACCAGTACGCGCCCGGTCGCGTGCGCACGCACTGCTGTCAGCACCTTGGCGAGCGCATCCGGCGTGTGGGCATAGTCCACGATCGCGAGCGCGCCACTCGGCAGCCGGAAGCCTTCCATGCGCCCCGGCGGCGCCGTGCCGCGCGCGAGCGCCGCGAACGCCTCGTCGACATCGACGTCCCAGGCCAGCAGCAAGCCGAGCGTGATCGCAAGGTTTTCGGCGTTGAATGCCCCGACCAGGCGCGACTGCAGCCGGCGGCGGCCAAAATGACCATCGATCTCGAGCGCGAGCCCGTCGGCTGCGGCCTCAACGCGCGTGACGTGAATGAAGCGTTGCGTGGCAGGACACGCGCCGCCGACCGCCACGGAGGTCAATGTGACTCCGGGCGCGAGCGCCTCGGCAAAACGCGCCCCGACCGGATCGCCGGTGTTGATGACGGCGTGCTCGAGCCCTGGTAGGCGGAACAGGCGCTGCTTCGCGAACGCATACCGCTCGATGCTGACGTGGTAGTCGAGGTGATCGCGGCTCAGGTTGCAGAACGCAGCGACGCGCAGACGCACACCATCGATGCGCCCCTGGTCGAGTGCGTGCGAAGAGACTTCCATGGCGACGTGGGTCGCGCCGGCGTCCGACAGGGCGCGCAGCTGCCGGTGAAGCGTGACGACGTCGGGTGTCGTGAGCGCAGCACTCGCGAGCTCCGGCGGGAAGCCCGAGCCCAGCGTCCCGAGATAGGCACCGCGACGTGCAGCACCGTTGGCGGCGCTCGCGAGCAGCCACGCACAGGTGGTCTTGCCATTGGTGCCAGTCACGCCCGCGACCGCGAGCCGCGACCACGGCGCACCGTAGAATCGATCGGCGATTTCGCCGAGCCGGCTGCGTAGCGCCGGCACCGGCACATTGGCAACCCGATCCGGCGCGGCATCGGGCATGCGGCCTTCGCCCGGGTCCCACAGCACCGCGCAGGCGCCGGCAGCGATGGCCTGGGATTGATGTTCGAGCCCATGGTGATTGCCGCCACGCAGCGCGATGAAGGCGTCGCCCTTGCGGACCGCGCGCGAATCAAGCGCAAGACCCACGATCTCGATCGCCGGCGCCGCTGCGATGCCCGCGAGCAGCGCATCGAGCGTCTTCGATCCTGCGGCCGCGGATTTCAAGGTGCGACCCCGGCGACAGTGACCGGCGCGACTTGTGCCAGATTATCCGGGGCCACCGACATCAGCCTGAGGGCGCCTGACATCACGGCCGAGAACACGGGTGCCGCGACGTCGCCGCCGTAGTACAGCGCGCCGCCAGGTTCGTCGATCATCACGACCACGGCGAGCCGCGGCCGCGAAGCCGGCACGACACCCGCGAATACGGCGAGATAGCGATCCGTCGAGTAGCCTCCCGCGGTCGCCTTCCAGGCGGTGCCTGTCTTTCCGGCCACACGGTAGCCGGGCACGGTCGCTTTTTCGCCGGTGCCGCCCGGATTCACGGCATCCTCGAGCAGGTCGATCAGCTCGCGCGCGATTTTTTCCGGCAGCACGCGCGTGGCGGGCGCCGCCTCCTGCGCGCGGCGGAATGTGATCGGCCGGTGCAGGCCAAGTGCGCCGACGGTCGCGTAGGCCTGCGCGAGCTGCAGCGGGGTCACGGAGAGGCCGTAGCCATAGGCCATCGTCGCAATGCCGATTGGCCGCCAATGCGCGGCCTCGCTGAGAAGACCCGCCGACTCGCCGGGAAAGCCGCTGGCCGTGACTTCGCCGAAGCCGAGCGTGCTCAGCGTCTCGTGCATCTGTTCGGGTTCCAGCGACAACGCGATCTTCGCCATGCCGACATTGCTCGAGTGCGCCAGCACCTGCGAAAGGTCGATGACGCCGAGGTCGTGCTTGTCCTGGATGGTCTTGATGCCGACCTTGAGCGGCGTCGTGTCGATCATCGATTCGGGCCGGTACTTGCCCGAGGAAAGCGCCGCGGCAATGACGAAGGGCTTGATGCTCGAGCCCGGCTCGAAAATGTCGGTGGCCGCGCGGTTGCGGTAACGGCCCACTTCGTACTGCGCGCGGTCATTCGGATTGAATGACGGCTGGTTGACCATCGCGAGCACTTCGCCGGTCGCGACATCGATCACGATCACCGAGCCCGCACGCGCGCGGTGCGTGCGGATCGCCGCCTTCAGTTCGCGATAGGCCAGGTACTGGATGCGCAGGTCGATGCTCGTGTAGAGATCCTCGCCGGGCCGCGGAGCGCGGATACTCTCGACGTTCTGGACGATGCGGCCGCGACCGTCCTGGATCACGCGCTTGCGACCGTCGAGGCCCGCGAGCGACTGGTCGTACTCGAGCTCGAGACCCTCCTGGCCCGCCTCGTCGAGATTCGTGAATCCGAGCAGGTGCCCGGTGACTTCGCCATTCGGGTAATAACGGTGGTATTCGCGCAGCAGGTACACGCCGGGGATACCGAGCGCCTTGATGCGCGCGGCCTCGGCCGGGTCCATGTGGCGCGCGACGTACAGGAACTGCCGGTCGAGATTGCTGGTGACGCGCTGCGCCAGCCATTGCCGGTCGCGCTTCAGCGCGCGCGCGAGACGCGGGATTTCGTCGGTCGCATGCGCGAGCTCCGGCGGATTGACCCAGACAGTATCGACCGGGGAACTGACGGCGAGCGGCTCGCCAAAGCGGTCCAGCACCGCGCCGCGGTGGGCCGCCATCTTCGCGACCCGCGCGTAGCGCATGTCGCCCTGCTCGGCCAGGAATTGCTGGTCGAGCACCTGCAACTGCAATGCGCGACCCAGCAGCGCCAATGCAAAGGCCGCCAGCAGGCCGACCAGCACCCGCGCGCGCAGGCGAAACTGTCCGGCATCGAACTCAGCGCCGCCTTCACGCCACTTCATGGCGCGATGATCCGCACTTCGTCAGGCGTTGGCAGCGTCATCCGCAGCTTGTCACTGGCGACGCGCTCGACGAAACCGTGATTGGACCAGGCGCTCTGCTCAAGCTGAAGCTGGTTCCATTCGATGTTGAGCCGGTCGCGCTCCGCCGACAGCTGCTCGAGTTGCACGAACAGCGTGCGTGCCTCATGCCGCGCGCGCACGACCGCGATCGCGGAAACCAGCACCGTGAGCCAAAGCACCGGCAAGGCGACAAACAGCCAGCGGCGGCTCATGCGGCGAGCCTTTCGGCCACGCGCAGCACGGCGCTGCGGGCGCGCGGATTGCGCCCGACCTCGTCGGCATCCGCGAATACCGCGCGACCCACGAGCCTGAGCTTCGGCTGCGCGCCCGGCGGAATCTCCGGCAGGCCGGCAAAGGCCGGATCCTCGCGCGAGGCGGCACGCATGAAACGCTTTGCGATGCGGTCCTCGAGCGAATGAAAACTGATGACGACCAGACGGCCAGCGGGCGCGAGCGCATCGACGGCTTGCGGCAACGCGCGCTCGAGCTCGTCGAGTTCGGCATTCACGTGGATCCGCAATGCCTGGAAACTGCGGGTCGCCGGATGCAGGCCGGGCTGGCGGCGCGGAACGGCCGCGGCGATGACAGCGGCCAGGCCAGCGGTCGTCGTCAGCGGCGCCTGTGCGCGCGCCGCGGCGATTGCCCTTGCGATGCGCCGCGCATGGCGTTCTTCACCGAAGCGCGCGATCACCATGGCGATCTCGCGTTCGGTCGCGTGTGCGAGCCATTGCGCAGCGGACTCGCCGTGGCGCGGGTCCATGCGCATGTCGAGCGGCCCGTCGCGCAGGAAGCTGAAACCGCGGCGCGCGTCATCAAGCTGCGGCGAAGAGACACCGAGGTCGAACAGGATTCCGTCCAGCGAGCCGGCGGGGACGAGTTGCGACAGTTCGGAGAATCTGGCCTGCCTGAATTTCGCGCGTGGATCGGAGCCGAACTGACTGGCCGCCGCCGTGCTGGCTTCAGGATCGCGATCGATTGCAAGCAGACTCCCCTTTTCCCCCAGCCGGCCGAGGATTGCCCCGGCATGGCCACCACGACCAAAGGTCGCGTCCACGTAGCGACCATCGGCGCGGATCGCGAGCGCATCGAGCGCGGCGTCCAGCAGCACCGGCGCGTGTCGCCCGCCACCCGCTTCTGCGTCCGGCGCGCCGCTCACGGCGCACCATTCACAATGAAAGCGATCCCAGTTCCGCCGGCAGCGAGACCGACGGTTCTTCGCCGTTCAACCATTGGTCGCGACGCTCGTCCCAACGCTGCTCGTCCCACAATTCGAAACGATTGCCCTGGCCGATCAGGATCGCCGCGTGCTCCAGATGAGCGAATTCGCGCAGCTTCGGCGGCAGCAGCAGGCGCCCGTGTCCGTCGAGGTCGACATCCGTCGCGTGGCCCACCATCAGCCGTTGCAGCCGCCGCGCGTGCTCATTGAGCGTCGGCAGCCGCATCAGCTTTCGTTCGATTTCTTCCCAGTCGGGCAGCGGGTAGATCAGCAGGCATTGATCGCGATCGATCGTCACGACGAGGCGTGATTCGCCGCGTTGCTGCAGCTCTTCGCGATACCGGGTCGGAATGACCATCCGGCCCTTCGCATCGAGGGTGACCTTGGTTGCGCCGCGAAACACGGTTCTAAAACGGGACGAGGCCCCATTTCCTCCCACTTTTTCCCACTCGCTGCCACTATAGGCACGACCCAACCGGTGGTCAACGGTCGCGGCAAAAAAAATTTGTGTGCCGTCAGGGACTTAGCGACGATCCCTGAGGTGTGGAAAGGAGCTTCCGAGGACCCGGAAATCAGCGACTTACGGGCCGATTTTCGTGCGACTTATGAGCTCTCGCTCGTCTCTTGTTCTTTTTTGATAACGAAAAAGGAGTCGGCCGATAAGCCGGGTTCTGTCGTGGGCAACCATTCATCTGGGATGCACGTCGCCGTGCACCTCAAGCGGCCTACCCGGAAGCGCGCGCGGGCCGCGCGCTGCGGCTTGCGCCGCATGCTTCCCTATTTGGCCTTGCTCCAGGCGGGGTTTGCCGTGCCGTCGCCGTTGCCGTCGACGCGGTGCGCTCTTACCGCACCGTTTCACCCTTGCCGTCGTGCTTGCGCACGCTTGGGCGGTTTGCTTTCTGTTGCACTTTCCGTGGGCTCACGCCCCCCAGGCGTTACCTGGCGCCGTACCCTCTGGAGCCCGGACTTTCCTCCGTTTTCGCGAGAAAACGGCGGTTGCCTGGCCGACTCCCGCCACCAACATAGTGGCAACGGCCACGCGCCTCAAGCGGAATCGCCGCGCCTCGCCTTGCCGAGTTCGAGCGCGCGCGCATAGGCCTCGTTCTTGCGCACGCCGGTCAGCTCCGCGGCGGCCTCGGATGCCGCGGATGGCGGCAGAAAACGCAGCAACACCGTGAGCGTTTCATCGAGCCGGCCCGCGCTCAGCGGCTCAGGCAGAGCGCCCTCGACGATGATGACGGACTCTCCGCGGCGCAAATCCTCGTCGCTTTGCGCGCGCGCGACGAGTTCGTCCAGGCTGCCGCGATAGAAGGTCTCGAATCGTTTGGTCAATTCGCGCGCGATGCAGGCGCGACGTGTTCCGCCACAGGCCGCGGCGATGTCGGCGAGACTCGCGGCGATGCGATGCGGCGCCTCGTAGATCACGAATGTGCGCGGATCCGCCGCGAGTTCAGCCAGCCGCCGCCGCCGCGCCGCAGCCCGTGCGGGCAGGAAACCCTCAAAACAGAACCGGTCACTGGGCAGCCCGGCCGCGGACAGCGCGGCGATCACGGCACAGGCCCCCGGTATGGGCGACACGACGATTCCCGCCGCGAGCGCTGCCCGCAGCAGCTGGTATCCGGGATCGCTGACGAGCGGCGTGCCGGCGTCGCTGATGAGCGCGACGCTCTCGCCCGCGCGCAGTCGCTCGACGAGTTCGGTCGCACGGGCGCGTTCATTATGTTCATGCAGCGACAGCAACGGCCGTTCCAGCCCCAGTCCCCGCAGGAACTGGGAACTGTGCCTTGTATCCTCGGCGGCGACCACACTGACAGCAGCGAGAATTTCACGCGCTCGCGCCGAAATGTCGCCCATGTTGCCGATCGGCGTCGCGACCACGTAAAGGACGCCCGCTTGCGCCACTATAATGCCCCTCCCCGACCGCACCGCGCGGCCGGGTGATCCTCGCCAAGGGCCGCCGCCGATGCAAGTGAATGTCAGCGTCCTCAGGAATTTCGCCGTGGCCTGCGCGCTAGGCTGGCTCGCGAGCGCCTGCCAGATCCCGGGTCTCGACCGGCCGGGCGGCTCGCAAGCCGGATCGGAACGGGCGGGCCGCCAGTCGCGCCAGGGTGATCATGCAGCGGCCGCTCGCAGCTACGAAGCCGCGACGCGCACCGCGCCTGCGGACGGCCGGAATGCCCTGTGGCTGGACGCTGCGACCGAATGGCTGGCCGCCGGCGACGCTACCGCCGCCGAGACCGCAATCAGGATGCTCGTGCCACCCATCGCGACAGCGGATGCGCGCGAGCGCGTGCGCATCGAGGCGGAATTAGCCGTTTCACGCGGTGACACCCAGCGCGCCGTGGCACTGATGCGCGAGATTCCAGATGCCGCCGATGCGGCTTCGCTTGCGACCCGCGCGCGCATCCAGTTCAGCACCAATCACTTGCCTGACGCCGTCTCGAGTCTCATTGCGCGTGATCGCCTGCTCACCGACGCGGCGGGGCGCGAGGCCAATCAACGCCTGATCCTCGATGGCATCCGCGAAGCACTCGGTCGCGGCGCGGATATCCGGCCACCGGCAGACGCCGATGCAGTGCTCGCAGGCTGGCTCGAACTCGGGCGCATCGTGGCCGATGCCAGGGCGGGCGCGCTCGGCGTGCAGCGGCGCGTGCAGACATGGCGCTCGCGCTATCCGGCGCATCCGGCCTCCGAAGAGCTGTGGCGCGACCTGATGGACAAGCCCGCTGCGAGCGGCGATCTGCCGCGGCAGATTGCGCTCTTGCTGCCATTGTCCGGGCGAGCCGAGACCGCCGGTATTGCGGTGCGCGACGGCTTTCTCGGCGCGTATTACGAGCAGGGCGCCGCCTACCGTCCACGCCTGCGCATCTATGACGTTGCAGCCCGCGACGCGTCCTCCAGCTACCTGCAGGCGATCTCGGACGGCAGCGATTTTATCGTCGGTCCGCTGACACGCGAGGAAGTCGCGGGTCTCGCGTCGCTCGCCGACGAGCGTGCCACGACGCTCGCGCTCAATTTCCTGCCTGACGGCCTCACCGCGCCCGAACATTTCTATCAATATGCCCTGTCACCGGAGGACGAGGCCCGGCAGGTCGCACGCCGCGCGGTCGCAGACGGCCACATGGCAGGGCTCACGCTGGTCCCGCGGTCGGACTGGGGGCGGCGCGTGCAGGCGGCATTCGCCGCGGAACTTGCCGTGGCCGGTGGCCAGCTGCTGGATCAGGCCGACTATGCACCGGAAACCGCAGACTTCAATGATCTTCTGCAGAAGCTGCTTCGCACCGACGGCAAGCGCGGCAGCACGCCGCGCGCAGATGCCCAATTCATCTTCGTCGCGGCCCAGCCGCTTGCTGGGCGCTTGATCCGCACGCAGTTGCGCTTCAACTACGCCAGCGCGCTGCCGGTCTACGCGACCTCGGAAATCTACGATCCCGCCGGCGCCAGCAATGTGGACCTGGACGGACTGATATTCCTCGACATGCCGTGGGTCCTCGATCCTTACGGCCCCGCGGCGGCGGCGCGCGCATCCGCCGAGCGCGCCTGGCCCGACCGCGCGGGACCGCGCGGACGCCTGCACGCATTCGGTTATGACGCGTTCCGCCTCGTCGGCGAATTGCGGCGCCTGCGCGGCAAGAGCTCGACGCCATTGCAGGGCCTGACGGGCCGGCTCGACGTCGACGGCGAGGGCCGCGTCCATCGCGAACTCGACTGGGCCCAGATCGTCGAGGGCCGCCCGGTGTCACCACCGCCACCGGCACCGCCGCCGGCCGCGACCAAGACGACCCCGGCGCCGTGAATGCAGCACCGCACCTCGAGATCGGCCGCGCGGCGGAGGCTGCTGCGGCACGTCACCTGGAGCGCATCGGCTACCAAATCCTCCAGAACAATTTCCGCGCGCGCGGCGGTGAGCTCGATGTCGTTGCGATGGACGGCGCGGCGCTCGCCATCGTCGAAGTCCGCTACCGCGCGAGCGATCGCTTCGGGGGCGGCGCGGCCAGTATCACCGCGGACAAGCGCCGCCGGATCATCCGCGCAGCGCGCGCGCTGCTTGCGACGCAACCCCTCCTCGCCCGACTGCCGGCGCGCTTCGATGTCGTCGAGGTATCCGGTCCGGCCGATGCGCTCGATTGCCACCTGATTCGCGGCGCGTTCAGCCTTTAGGCCGCCGCAATCGAGGTGGCGGGGTGTCTCCTCGCTTCGCCAGAACTTTATGCTTCGCTCGGAGACACCCCGCCACCTCGATTGCGGCGAGCTGATTCCCTAGAGCCGTTGTGCCGCAGCCCCGCAATCCAGGCTGGTTGCCAACCCGGTAAGTATCCGCGACCATGCCCGGCCGGCAAGTGGGGATCCCCGACATGCCCGAAGGCCGCGACGGAGAACAGGCACCTGACGCCGCGCTTGCGGCGCCGGGCGCTGTGCACAGGCGGTCCGGCACGCACCAGGTATTCATAAGCTACGCCTCGTCCGATCGTGCCGTTGCTGACTCCGTTTGTACCGCCCTGGAACGCGCGGGAGTGATGTGTTGGATCGCGCCGCGCGACGTGACTCCCGGTGAGCTTTATTCCGAGGCGATCGTTCACGCCATCGATTCGGCCACGGTGGCTGTGCTCGTGCTATCGCAGAACGCAGCGGTCTCCCAGCACGTGCTCAGAGAGGTTGAACGCGCAAGCTCGAGGCGGCACCCCCTGGTGTCATTCCGTACCGATCTCGCGCCATTACCGGCCAGTCTTGGGTACTTCCTGAACACATCGCAGTGGCTTGATGCGAGCGCCACGGGAGTCGAGCGTGCATTGCCCAAACTGGTTGATGCAGTGCAGCGCTGCGTAGCGCACGCATCCGACCCGGCGACGGGTCGTGCCGGCGGCGCCGCACGACCGGCGGCGCGTACCGAACCGGAAGCTTCCTCAGCCACAAAGGCGCGCCAACGATCGAGACTGATGCACGCCGCGTTGGCTGCCCTCATTGCGGTCGCTCTCGCATACGCAGTCGTCGATAAATTCTGGCTGTCGAAGCGCGTCGACGAGCAGCAGTCTTTGGTGGAGGCGACGCCCGCGATGTCGGATAAGTCGATCGCGGTGCTGCCGTTCGTCGACATGAGTGAGAAGAAGGACCAAGAGTATTTCTCCGACGGCCTGTCGGAAGAATTGCTGAACCTGCTCGCCAAGATTCCACAGCTGCAGGTTGCCGCACGCACCTCGTCGTTTTATTACAAGGGCAAGGAGGTCAAACTGGCGGAGATAGCGCGTGAACTGCACGTCGCGCACCTTCTCGAAGGCTCGGTGCGCAAGTCTGGAAACCGGGTGCGCATCACGGCGCAGCTGATCCGCGCGGCGGACGGCTATCACCAGTGGTCGGAGACCTACGACCGCACGCCGGAAGACATCTTTGCGGTGCAGGATGAGATTGCTGCTGCTGTGGTGGGGGTACTGAAGCTCAAGCTGCTGCCCGATCACAAGTCATTGATCGCGGGAAGCCGCACGGCAAAGCCGGAGGCACACACCCAATACCTGTTGGGCCGGCAGTTCTTCAATCGCACCAACACGGAAGACTTCCGCAGGGCGGTCGCGGCCTACGAACGGGCGATTGCGCTCGATCCAAAATACGCTTCGGCCTACGCCGGCCTCGCCGTCGCGGAAAACGAGCTATCGCATGACCCTGAAAATTCCCTTGCGGAGGTGTTGGCCGGGCAGCAGCGGGCACTGGCGGCCGCTGACCGGGCGATTGCTATCGATCCGGTACTTTCGGAAGGTTACGCAGCGCGGGGCTTCCTGCGATTCACGATCAACTGGGATTGGGCCGGTGCCGAGGCTGACCTATCGCGCGCGTTCGCCCTCGATCCGGGTTCATATCGAACGTACACCTGCTACGCATGTTTTCTCGCCAGCCTGGGACGGTTGTCTGAAGCACTCGAGATAAACAAGAAGGCGACCGAACTCGATCCCCTGTCGGCCGACACCTGGTTCCGGCGCAGTACCCAGCTCAACGCCGTCGGGCGGCTGCCTGAGGCCCGTAAGGCGGCGACGCGGGCACTCGAGATCAGTCCAGAGCATGCGTTCGCCTGGTTCAACCTCGGCGTTACGTCGTTGCTTGAGAGTAACCCCAAGGCGGCGCTGGCCGAGTTCCGCAAGGCGAGCAAGGCACGGCGTGATGCGGGTGTCGCGATGGCAGAGCACGATCTCGGCCACGCAATGGATTCGCAACTAGCGCTGGATGCACTGGTCGCCGGGTATGCATTGACCAATGCATACCAGGTCGCGGAGGTGTACGCCTGGCGTGGGGAGCGGGACGCGGCCTTCATCTGGCTGGAGCGTGCCCATGCGCAACACGATGGCATCCTCGTCCAGCTCAAGTTCGATCCGCTGCTAGCCAAACTTCACAGCGACGCGCGCTTTGCGGCGATGGTGAAGAAGATGGGATTGCCGCCCTGACTGCGCCGAGGTCCGAGGTGGGACGCTTTGAAGTACCAGGATGGCTGCAGAATCCATCGAGCTGCTGGGGCTGGCCGGCTTGTCAGCGGATTCGCGAGTAATTGAATTTGGCGAACGACTCGGTGATCGAGCAAAAGAAGTGAACTGGTAGGTCGCGGATGTCCTGCACGCGGTGCTGCCGGCCGGCGGCTTCGACCTCTGGCATGACCGAGCGGTGTTCCACTTTCTAACTGATCCAACCGAGGCCGCTCGTTACGCGCAACTCGCGGCGGAAGCGGTCGGAAGCCGACGCTCAAGCTGAGGCACTACCGGAGCCGAGGTTACTTCACGACGCGGAGTTTTGGGCGGCTGCCCGAGTCTTCGGGACTGGGTGATGCGGGTGGCGGTGGAGTCGCATCGGTCTCGTCCTGGAACAACATCCCCTGGCCCGTTTCGCGCGCGTAAATGCCGAGCACGGCCGCAACCGGCACCCGGACATTCTGTGGCACGCCGCCGAAGCGCGCGGAGAATTCAATCCACTCATTGCCGAGTTTCAGTCCCTGCGTCGCCTGCCAGCCGACATTCAGCGTGATGCGGCCGTCGCGTACGAATGACTTGGGCACCTCGGTGCCGGCGATGCCTGCATCCACGACCAGGTGCGGCGTCTGGCCGTTGTCGGTCATCCACTCGTGCATCGCGCGCACCAGGTAGGGTCGCCGCGAAGTCTGCTGCGCGGCCATGAATTCAGGCCTTCACGTCCTTCCAGTATTCCTTCTTCAGGAAGTACGTGAAGGCCGTGAACATCAGCAGGTACAGGATCACCCAGACGCCCAGCGAGCGGCGCTGGGACTTGGCGGGCTCCGAGACGTACTCGAGGAAGGTGACCGTGTCGCGCACGAAGCCGTCGAAGTCCGCCGCCGTCATTTCACCGGGGGCGACGGGCTCGAGCGCGATCAGGTGCTGCACCAGCTTGCCTTCAGCATCCGGCTTCGATTCGTACCGTGGCTTCTGCCTGCCCTGCAGCCCGGCAAGGACATCCGGCATGGCGGTCTGCGGGAGAACCGCGTTGTTCGCCCCGGTCGGCCGGGACGGGTCGTCATAGAAGGACTTCAGGTAGGTGTAGACGTAATCGGCACTGCGGCTGCGCACGATCAGCGACAGGTCGGGCGGTGCATTGCCGAACCAGCCGCGCGCCTGCTCCGCCGGCATCGACGACAGCATCGGGTCGTAGATGCGCGTGCCGGTGAACATCAGGTTATCGCGCAGCTCATTCTCGGTAAGGGCCAGATCCTCTGCCACCTGGCTGTAGCGCATGTAACGGGCGGAATGGCAGCCGAGGCAGTAATTAACGAAATTGCGCGCGCCGCGCTGCAGCGACGCCAGGTTGCTGACATCCGTGCCGGCATCCTGCAGCGGATAGCCGTGGCCGGCAGCGATCGCGGCGAGCGGCCACCAGAGCGCGATCAGCATTCCCAGGATCCTGGCCGGCTTCACATGGTCACCCGCGACGGTTCGGGCTTGTGGCTGTCGATGCGCGAGTACCAGGGCATCAGCAGGAAGAACAGGAAGTAATAAGCCGTGCCGATCACGGACATCGCCTTGAAGGGCTGCTCGGGGGGCCTCATGCCACAATAGCCGAGCATGATGAATGTGGCGGCGAACAGCATCAGCGCGACTTTGTAGATCGGGCCGCGGTAGCGGATGGACTTGACCGGCGCGCGGTCGAGCCAGGGCACGAAGAACAGCAGCAGGATCGCCGCGAACATCACCAGCACGCCCCAGACCTGGGTGCCGGCGAAGGCCGGTACCGCACGCAACATCGCGTAGTAGGGCGTGAAATACCAGACCGGCGCGATGTGCTCGGGTGTCAGCAGCGGATTTGCCGGCTCGAAGTTCGCCGCCTCCAGGAACAAGCCGCCCATTTCCGGCGCGAAGAATACGACCGCGGCGAACAACACGAAAAAGACCGCGAGGCCGTAGATGTCCTTCACCGTGTAATAAGGGTGCATCGCGATGCCATCCAGCGGGCGGCCATCGCTCCCCTTGTTCTTCTTGATCTCGATGCCGTCCGGATTGTTCGAGCCGACTTCATGCAGGGCGAGGATGTGCGCGACCACCAGGAAAATCAGCACCAGCGGCACTGCAACCACGTGCAGGGCGAAAAAGCGGTTCAGCGTGATGTCCGAAATGAAATAGTCGCCGCGGATCCATTCGACCAGCGCGTCGCCGATCCACGGGAAGGAGCCGAACAGCGAGACGATCACCTGCGCGCCCCAGTAGGACATGTTTCCCCAGGGCAGCAGATAGCCCATGAAGGCCTCCGCCATCAGCGCCAGGTAGATCAGCATGCCGAATATCCACAGCAGTTCACGCGGCTTGCGGTGCGAGCCGTACAGCAATGCGCGGAACATGTGCAGGTAGACAACGATGAAAAATGCCGATGCGCCAGTTGAATGCAGGTAGCGGATCAGCCAGCCCCATTCGACGTCCCGCATGATGTACTCGACCGAGCCGAAGGCCTCGGTGTCCGAGGGCTTGTAGCTCATCGTCAGGAAAATGCCCGTGACGATCTGCAGCGCCAGCACGACCAGCGCGATCGAGCCGAAGTAGTACCAGATGTTGAAATTCTTCGGAGCGTAGTACTCCGACATGTGCTCCTTCCAGAGCGCAGACACCGGGAAACGCTCGTCGATCCAGGCACCGAGCGACTCAAAGCGGCCACCCGCCGCCGCATCCGGCCGTTCCGACGACATCAGCCGAACCTCGCCTCGTCGAGTCCGATCAGGATGTGCTGATCGTCGACGAAGGCGTACGGTGGAACTTCCAGGTTGGTCGGTGCCGGCACGCCCTTGAACACCCGGCCCGAGAGGTCGAACTTGGAGCCGTGGCAGGGGCAGAAGAAACCGCCGGGCCAGTCGGCGCTGATCTCGGGGTCGCCCTTGTCAAAATGGCCTTGCGGTGCGCAGCCGAGGTGCGTGCACACGCCAAGCACGACGAAATACTCGGGATTGCGCGCACGCTGGTCGTTTTTCGCGTACTCGGGCTGCAGGGAGCGCTCCGAGCGCGGGTCCGCCAGCTTGTCATCGGTGTTGACCAGGGATTCCATCATCCCCGGTGTGCGCCTGACGACATAGACCGGCCTGCCGCGCCACACGATCTTCAGCATCGCGCCCGCTTCGAGCTTGCTGATGTCGATTTCGACCGGCGCGCCGAGCGCCTTGGCGCGCGCGCTGGGCTTCCAGGAGGCCAGGAATGGCGCGGCCGCGAACGCCACACCGACCGCCCCGGTCAAAGTCGTTGCCACCGTCAGTAACTGCCGCCGGCCCCGGTCGATTGATTCGCTCATCGATTCAATTTTCGTTCGTTGCAGGGATTGACGCATTATACACGGCGACACATCTTCCAGATGAAGGCTGGCGCGCGCATGTCAAGGTTTCCCGGCTGGTTGCGCTGGATTTCACCGTGGGTCGCATTGGGACTTGCGGTAGCGCTCGCAGTCGTGCTGTTGAAGCCCCGCGCGAATGACGATGAGCCGGCCGTGACGGCGTCCGCCACGCCCGCACAGACCGCACAGGTACCGGCCGCAAAGACAGAACCTCCAGATTCGCCGGCACCCGCCCCGCAACCGCAGTTCGTGAGCTATGCCGACGCGGTGGACCGCTCGGCGCCGGCGGTCGTCAACATCTCCACCGAGCGCCGCGTACTGGTGCCGAATGTCGGCAATCTGCCACCGGAATTCGGCCGGCTGTTCGGCGACGTCTGGCCCGACTACCGCGAACGCGTGGAACGCAGCCTCGGCTCGGGCGTCATCTACGATGCGCGTGGCCACATCGTGACCAACTTCCACGTCATCGAGAATGCCACGCTGATCAATGTGCAGCTCAAGGACAACCGCGAGGCGCCCGCCACGCTGGTCGGCGTGGATCGCGATACCGACCTCGCGGTCCTCAAGATCGACCTCGCGAAGCTGCCGGTGATTCCGATCGGCCGTTCCGACCGCTTACGCGTCGGCGAACCGGTGCTCGCGATCGGCAATCCGATCGGCCTCGGCCAGACCGTCACGCAGGGAATCATCAGCGCGACCGGCCGCGGCCGGCTGGGTGTTTCCACCTACGAGAATTTTATCCAGACCGATGCGCCGATCAATTTTGGCAATTCGGGCGGTGCGCTCATCAATGCGACGGGCGAGCTGGTCGGGCTGAACACCGCAATCGCGGGCCGGATGCTCGGCATCGAGGGAATCGGCTTTGCGATTCCGGTTGATCTGGTGCGCGGCGTCGTGGACGCCATCCTGCGTGACGGCAGGGTCGTGCGCGGCTGGATCGGCGTCGTGCCGCGCGAGCTGACCGCGGGCGAAGCCGAGCAATTCGGCATCCCTGAGGGTTCGGTGCTGGTCAGGCAGGTCTATGCCGGGAGTCCGGCAAATTCGCAGGGGGTCGTGCGCGGCGATGTCATCACCGAGGTGAATGGCACCCGGCTGCGTGGCGCCCAGGACCTGATGGCACGCGTCGCGATGCTGAAGCCCGGTCAGGGTGTGAGACTCAGCCTGTGGCGCGGGCCGCCATTCGAAGGGCCACGGCGCGAATACAACGTACGGATCGAAGTGGTAGAGCGACCCGCACAGGCGGCCGCCTCGCCCACCGCCTGACCGGTCTCAGGTCCGCGCGCCCGGTATGCGCCGGATGCTGGCGCCCAGCTGACGCAGCTTCTCCTCGATGCATTCGTAGCCGCGATCGATGTGGTAGATGCGCTGGACGTCGGTCACGCCTTCGGCGACCAGCCCTGCCAGCACGAGGCTCGCCGATGCGCGCAGGTCGGTGGCCATCACCGGCGCACCCGAAAGCCGCGGCACTCCCTGAATTATCGCCGTGTGACCCTCGAGCTGCAGTTCCGCGCCGAGCCGGCGCAATTCGAGCATGTGCATGAAGCGGTTCTCGAAAATCGTCTCGACGATCGTTGCGACACCATCAGCGATCGAATCAAGCGCGGCGAACTGAGCCTGCATGTCGGTCGGGAACGCCGGGTATGGCGCGGTGCGGATGTCCACCGCCGTGGGCCGCCGTCCGTGCATATCCACGCTGACCCAGTCCGGGCCGGTCTCGACCGTCGCGCCGGCCTCGCGCAACTTCGCGAGAACCGCGTCGAGGTGATCCGGCCGCGTGCTGCGCACACGCACCCGGCCACCCGTGATCGCGCCGGCGACCAGAAATGTGCCGGTCTCGATGCGGTCCGGCAGCACCTCGTACTCGCATCCGCCGAGGCGTTCGCGGCCCTCGATGACGATCGTGTCGGTACCCGCGCCGGAAATTGCCGCGCCCATGGCATTGAGGCAGCCCGCGAGATCGACGACCTCCGGTTCGCGCGCGGCGTTCTCGATCACCGTGCGGCCTTCCGCAAGTGTCGCCGCCATCATCAGGTTTTCGGTGCCGGTGACCGTGACGGTGTCGAGCAGGATGCGCGCGCCCTTGAGCCGGCCGGCCTTTGCGTGGATGTAGCCGCTCTCGACGCCGATTTCTGCGCCCATCGCCTCGAGACCGGTGATGTGCAGATTGACCGGTCGCGCACCGATCGCACAACCGCCCGGCAGCGACACACGCGCCTCGCCGTGCCGCGCGAGCAGCGGACCGAGCACCAGGATCGATGCACGCATCGTCTTCACAAGCTCGTAGGGCGCGACCGGCGTCGTCAGGCGCGTGCCGTCGACTTCGACACGCATGCCCTCGCCGACCGTCACGCCGACGCCCATGCGGCCCAGCAGCTCGATCATCGTGGTGACGTCATGCAGGTGCGGGACATTTCCAATCGTCAATGGCGCATCGGCCAGCAGTCCCGCCGCCAGGATCGGCAACGCCGCATTCTTGGCGCCCGAAGCGCGCACCTCGCCCGAAAGCCGGATGCCACCCGAGATCTGGAGCTTATCCATGGCCAGGCGTCTCAGCCCGCCACACGACGCGCCCACTCGTCGGGCGCAGGGGTGTCGAGCGACAACGCGTGAATCTCCCTGCCGACCGCAGCGCCGAGCGCCCGGTAGACGAGCTGATGCCGCGCTATCGTCCTGAGCCCCGCGAACTGCGCCGCCACCACGAGCGCCTCAAAGTGCACGTTGTCCTCCGAACGCACCTTGATGGTCGCGCCCGGCAACGCCAATTCGATTTGTGCGTGGACTTGCTCCGGCGTCATCTATTCATCGCTCCAAAACGGGCCGCCATCTTATCCGGCATCGGCGTGCAAGGGCACGACTGCTGGGCCGAGCAGGAGTCGGGAGGGCCTCTTCAGGACCGCCGTGAATGCATCCCTGTAGGCTTCGGGCGCGACATCCCTGTCGCGCACGATCCTGAAGAGGCCCTCCCAACCCCTGCTCGGCACGCCCGCCAGCCAGTTGAAACCGGGTGCCGGTGTATGATGTTTAATTGCTTTGGGCGTTGAATTCACAAGCATGAAAAAACCCGCAGACGGGAAGAGCCTGATCGACATGGGACGCCAGGCGCTACGCATCGAGGCGCAGGCGGTGGCCGCGCTCGTCGATCGCCTCGGCGAAGAATTCGCCGCCGCCTGCCGCATCTTCCTCGACTGCCGCGGTCGTGTCGTCGTGTCGGGCATGGGCAAGTCCGGCCACGTCGGCGGCAAGATCGCCTCCACATTCGCGAGCACCGGGACGCCGTCGTTCTTCCTGCATCCCGCCGAAGCGAGCCACGGTGATCTCGGCATGCTGACAAAAGGCGACGTAGTGCTCGCGATCTCGAACTCCGGCGAGACCGCCGAGCTCCTGACCATCTTGCCGCTGATCAAGCGCATGGGTGCGCCGCTCGTCGCGATGACCGGCAGCGCGAACTCGACACTGGCGCGCGAAGCCGATGTCCACCTCGATGTCAGCGTGCCCGCCGAGGCCTGCCCGCTGAACCTCGCGCCGACCGCGAGCACGACGGCGACACTCGCGATGGGCGATGCGCTCGCGGTTGCGTTGCTGGGTCATCGCGGATTTACTGAAGCCGACTTCGCGCGCTCGCACCCCGCCGGTACGCTCGGCCGCAGGCTCCTGCTGCACGTCTCCGATGTCATGCGCAGCGGCGACGACTTGCCGATGGTGAGGCCCAATACGCCGCTGTCCGAGGGGCTTCTCGAGATGTCCCGCAAGCGCCTCGGCATGACGGCCGTGGTCAATTCGAAGCAACATGTCGTCGGCATCTTCACCGACGGCGACTTGCGCCGCGCGCTCGACCGACGCATCAACATCCAGAAAAGCCGCATGGCGGATGTCATGACGAAGGGCGGCCGCTCGATCGCCCCGCAGGAACTCGCGGCCGAGGCCGTGCTGATGATGGAAAAACACGCCATCAACGCCCTCCTCGTTGAGGACGACAAGGGCCGGCTGGTCGGCGCCCTGAATGTCCACGATCTGCTGCGCGCGGGGGTTATGTGACGGTTGCCGCCGAAATCGCCCTTGTCGTGTTCGATGTCGATGGCGTGCTGACCGACGGCCGGTTGTTGTTCGGGCCGGATGGCGAGGCGCTCAAGTCCTTCCACGTCCGGGACGGCCACGGCATCCGGATGCTGATTGCCGCGGGTGTCCGCGTCGCGGTGATTTCCGGGCGACGCTCGGCGGCGGTTACCGAACGCATGCGCGAACTCGGCGTCACCGATGTGGCGCAGGGAGTCAACGACAAGGTGCGCACACTCGCCGAACTGCTGGCACGCACCGGCATCGAACCGCGCCACGTTGCCTGCCTGGTCGACGATACGCCGGATCTGGAATTGATGGCTGCAGTCGGCTTCGCGGCCGCGGTGGCCGATGCGCATCCCGCGGTGCTGGCCGCGGCCGCTCATGTGACCCGGGCCTCCGGCGGGCAAGGCGCCGCGCGCGAATTCTGTGACTGGCTGCTGGCCGCACGGGGCGGCAAACGATGACCGGCCGGCTGATCCTGCTTGCGGCACTGATTGCGCTGACCACGGTGCTCGTCGAGTGGCGCCTGGTGGGTCGCGAAGTCACGACGCCTGTCACCGAGGCCGAGCGGCCGGGCTATTACCTGACCGGTATCGACCTCGAGGATTTTGGTACCGATGGAAATCTGCGACTCGGGCTGCAGGCCGCGACCGCCAACGAAGAGCCGGTCAGCGGCCTGGTCACGCTGCGCGAGGTCGTCGTCGACTATCACGCGCTGGCGGGCCAGAGCTGGCGCCTGACTGCGGCCGAGGCGCACGTGCCGCGCGGCGCTCATGCCGTCGAATTCGCAGGGGATGTGCGCATGAATGGGCGGGTCGGCGATCTTCCCGGCCTCGCTGAACTGAGCACCGAGCGCCTGACGCTCGACACCACCAGGGAGCACGCCGAGACGCGCGATCCGGTCACGCTCGCGTTTGGTCGCCACCTCATGCATGCCACCGGCATGCAGGTCGACTTGAAGGCCGGCAGTCTGCAGCTGGAATCCGAAGTCCATGGCCTTTTTGCTCCGTAGGCCTGCAATCGCAGCCGTCCTGCTCGGCGCTGCCGCCTGCGCTGCGATTGCACAGGACCGCAACCGGTTGCCGATCACGGTCGAGGCGCGATCGACGGACTTCGACTATCAGAACAGTGTTCTGGTCTTTAACGATGTGACGATCGTCCAGGGCACGGTCCGCATTACGGCCGAGCGGGCCCAGGCCAGCGGTCTCGACTTCGAGGACAGCGGCTGGGAATTCAGCGGTTCAGTACGCATCAAGTTGACCGATAGCGCACTGGCGAGCGACACGGCCCGGGTCCGTTTCGCAAAGGGCGAGATCCAGAGCGCGACTGTGACCGGGGCGCCGGCGACATTCGAGCAGCGCCGCGAGGCAGAGCTTGCACAGGGACGTGCAAATCGCATCGACTACGATCTCGGCCGCGGCACCGTGGAACTCGCCGGCGATGCCTGGCTCTCGGACGGGCATAACGAGATCACCGGCGCGACACTGGTCTACAGTACCGAGAATCAGCGCGTGATTTCGCGCGAGCAGGTGGTCATCACGATCATGCCACGCGAGCCGGAGCCGGTGCCTGCGCCCACATCCGCTCCGAAAATACCCGAATGAGCCTGCTAACCGCCACCGGTCTCGAAAAGAGCTACCGGAAACGCCAGGTCGTCTGCTCGCTATCGCTGCAGATCGAGAGCGGCGAGGTCGTCGGCCTGCTCGGGCCCAATGGCGCTGGCAAGACCACGGCGTTCTACATGATTGTCGGCCTCGTGCCCTGCGACGGCGGACGCATCGAGCTCGACGGCGAGGACATCACGCGGCTGCCGATGCACGCGCGCGCACGGCGCGGTCTCGGCTACCTGCCGCAGGAAGCATCGGTGTTCCGGCGCTTGAGCGTGGCAGACAATGTCATGGCGATACTGGAGACGCGCCGTGACCTCGACCAAGCGGCGCGTAATGAAGCGCTCGAGCGCCTGCTCGAGGAGCTGCATGTCGCGCACCTGCGCGACAATATCGGCATGAGCCTGTCGGGCGGCGAGCGGCGGCGCGTCGAAATCGCCCGGGCGCTCGCGGCGGAACCCTCCTTCATCCTGCTCGACGAACCGTTTGCCGGCGTCGATCCGCTGTCCGTGCACGATATCCATCGCATCGCACGCCATCTGGCCGGGCGCGGAATCGGGCTCTTGATAACCGATCATAACGTCCGGGAAACATTGGGAATTTGCAGCCGTGCCTACATCGTCAACCAGGGCACGGTGCTGGCCTCCGGTTCCGCCGACGAGATCCTTGCCAATCCGGAGGTCCGCAAGGTCTACTTAGGCCAGGATTTCCGGCTCTGACCGACCGGCGTCGAGGCGCCACACGCGCGCATGATGAAACCCACCCTGCAGCTCCGGATTGGCCAGCAGCTGACGATGACGCCACAGCTGCAGCAGGCGATTCGGCTGTTGCAGCTGTCCACACTCGAATTGCAGGCCCAGATCCAGCAGGCGCTCGAGACCAATGTCATGCTCGAGGCCGAAGAAGACTTCGAGCCCACCGCCTCGCTCGACGCCTTGGCGGACGACGACCGCAACGAAGGGGACACGACGGATAACGACGAGCCGGTCGTCGAGATCCGCGACGAATGGACCGAGCCGACCGCAGTCGAGTCGGAGACACCCTGGTCGGGCAGCGGCGATGGCGCGCAGGAATGCGCTGACGAGGCGGGCCAGACGCTGCAGGACCACCTCGTCTGGCAACTCGAGATGGCGCGGCTACCTGCCGAAGCGATGACGATCGGCCGCGCACTGATCGATGCAATCAGCGATGACGGTTACCTTACCGAGACGCTGCAGGCCATTGCGGACACTGTCGCGCCGGAAATACGCGCAGACGAGGCCGCGGTCGAGGCAGTGCTGGCGACCATCCAGCAGTTCGATCCCGCCGGCGTCGCAGCACGAACGGTCGGCGAATGCATCGAATTGCAGTTGCGGCAACTCGATCCCGCCACGCCGGGTCTGGACGCCGCGTTTGTGCTGGCCCACCAGCACCTTGAGCTGGTCGCGGACCAGCAGTTTTCCCTGCTGCAGCGGCAGATGCACTGCAGCGGAGAGGAACTGGATATCGCGCTCGCGCTCGTTCGCAGCTGCCACCCGCGGCCCGGCTCAGCAATCCAGCCGATGCGCACCGAATACGTGGTGCCGGACGTGTATGCGCGCCGCTCGCCGCAGGGCTGGATTGTCGAGTTGAATCCGGCGGCGGTGCCGCGCGTGCGCCTCAATGAAAGCTACGCCGGAATGATCACGCGTGCGGCCGATCACGCCGTGTTACGCACCCAGTTGCAGGAAGCACGCTGGCTGCTGCGCAGCCTGGAGATCCGCAATGATACGATGCTGCGCGTTGCACGCTCGATCGTCGAGCGGCAGTCCGCGTTTCTCGACCGTGGCGAGGAATCCATGGAGCCGATGATCCTGCGCGATGTCGCGGAAGCCGTGCAGATGCACGAATCCACGGTGTCGCGGGTGACCACCGGCAAGTACCTGCACACGCCGCGCGGAGTTTTCGAATTCCGCTATTTTTTCTCGAGCCAGGTGCCGGGCGACGACGGCGCCGGTGTTTCGTCCACGGCGATCCGTGCAAAGATCCGCAAATTGATCGCCCAGGAATCACCGGCCCGACCGCTGTCCGACAGCCAGATCGCGGAATCGCTTTCCACTGACGGGGTCCAGGTCGCGCGGCGCACGGTCGCCAAGTATCGCGAGGCGCTCGGCATTCCGACCTCGAGCGAACGCCGACGGGTCGCCACACAACGGAGGAGTTCACCATGCAGTTGACGCTTACTGGCCATCACATTGATATCACTCCAGCCTTGCGGGATTACGTCGAAAAGAAGCTGGATCGCGTGGTGCGGCACTTCGACCACGTGATCGACGTGCACTGCGTGCTGACGGTCGAAAAGCTCGAGCACAAAGCGGAGGCGACACTGGGTGTCAGCGGAGCGGTAATCCATGCCGACGCGATCGACGGCGACATGTATGCCGCGATCGACCTGCTGGCCGACAAGCTCGACCGTCGTATGCGCAAACACAAGGAAAAGCTGACCGATCACCACGCTGCCGGTGTGGTGCGCGGCCGGCCGGCTTGAAGCGGCCGCACGCCGGTAACGGCCAGCCATGATTCGTCTCGTCGTCGTCAGCGGCCTGTCGGGCTCGGGCAAGAGCGTCGCGCTCAACATGCTCGAGGACCTCGGCTGGTACTGCATCGACAATATCCCCGCCGGTCTCGTGCAGGGCCTGGTCGCGCACTCGGTGCAAACCGAGGAGCCCATCTATCGCCGCCTGGCGGTCGGGCTGGATGCCCGCAATCGTCCCGATGACCTCGCAACGATACCCGCGTTGATCGCGGACCTGAAAAAGGCCGGCCTGCGCTGCGAGATCCTGTACTTGCACGCCGAGGACGAGGTGCTGCTGCGGCGCTACGCCGATACGCGCCGCCGTCATCCGCTGGCAGGCGCCGGTCGCAGTCTGGCCGATGCAATCGGGGAAGAACGGCGTCTGCTGCATCCTCTGATCGACAGCGCCGATCTGGTCATCGACACCTCGCGCATGAGTGTCCACGAGCTGCGCGACCTGATAGGCCTGCGCATCGAGCCGCAGGGCCCGGGCCGGCTGTCCATCCTGTTCGAGTCATTCGGCTTCAAGCACGGCACGCCGGGTGACGCCGATTTTGTGTTCGATGCGCGTACGCTGCCGAATCCGTACTGGGAGCCTACGCTGCAGGCGCTGACCGGGCGCGACGGGCCAGTCGTCGCGTTCCTCGAGGCAAGCCCCCAGGTGCACCGCATGGCCGACGATCTGGTGCGTTTCCTGGACGGCCGCATCCCGGACTACGAGGCCGCGAATCGCGGCTACCTGACTGTCGCGATCGGCTGCACCGGCGGCCGGCATCGCTCGGTTTACCTGGTCGAGCGCCTCGCCGCGCACTTCAAGCCGCGCTACCCGCAATTGCTCGTACGTCACAACGCCTTGCCGAAGTGACGATCCAGACCCAGAAATGAGCTGATCTCGTCGCGGCGAGCGTGGGCGTCCTGTTCTCCGAGGCGGATCAACTCGCGGGTGTAGGGCGCTTCGAACATCAGGTAGGACATCAGCCGGCCACCGCGTTCGCCGGCGACACCGAGCACGCGCAAGAGCGCCCGCAGTGTGCGCGGCAGGGCAGCGCGGTGGGCGATCGCGATTTCGCGTGGATCCGTGCGCGGCAGCACCAGCAGTGTCTGGATCCGTCGCAGACCCAGCGGCATCGGACAGTCCTGCAGGTGATCGAGCAAGGCGTTGGTGCGCTCGACCCGCTCCAGGTCGGCGTGCAGTCCTTCCATGAAAAGCGTGTCGAGCATGAAACCGAACATCTCGCCGATGTTCGGTGGCTTGTCGGGGACCGGCGGGTCGATCCGCGAGCTGCGCGCGCCGATCACGAATATGCGATCGGCCCCCAGATGGATGGGCGGCGCGAGCGGCATCATCTGGCGCATCGCGCCGTCGCTGAAGTGGAAGTGCCCGATCGGCACGGCGGCAAACAGCAGCGGGATCGCGGAGCTCGCCATCAGGTGATCGATGTTGATGTCGGCAGCGACGCCACGCCGGCCGGCCCGGCTCCAGGGCTCGAAGGGTCGTGCGGACTGGATGAATGTGACCGATTCGCCGCCGCCGAGACCTGTTGCGGTCACCGCGATCGCGTCGACCGACCCTTTGCTGAGGGCTTGCGAAAGCCGGGCGAAGTCGATCTCGCGCGTCAACAGCCTGCGCAGGGGCGCATTGTCAAAAAGCGCCCGTGGCACCGCCAGCAGCCAGCCGCCCGAGACCAGCGCCAACAGCAGGTGCAGGCCCGAACGCAGCATGTCCACTGCGCTGCTCCTGAATACCTGGCTGATCCGGAATTCGCTCCAGACCCGGTCCAGTTCAGCGGCGGCGCGCCGGAAATCGCCGGCGCCCGCGCCAATCACGGCAGCATTGATCGCGCCGGCCGAGGTGCCGCAGAGGATTGAGAACGGCAGTGGCTCACCAGTTCGGCACCAGCCCGCGATCGCCTTCAGTACGCCCACCTGATAGGCCGAGCGGGCGCCGCCGCCCGGCAGCACCAGTGCGATCCGTGGCCGGCGCTCGCCCCGGCCCGTCGAAGCATTGCTCGTCATCGGGAACCCTTGGGCCGTGTCATGGTCTTCTGGCTGCAGGCCGCGATACTATGCTACCCGCAGCCACCCCAGAAAACCGCGCCCCAATCGCCCGAACCGGAGGCACCGCCATGATGCGTTTGTTGCAGAGCGCCGCCATTGTTTGCGTGACCCTGTTGATGAGCGCGACCGCTGTCGCGCAGGAGTCGCCCGCAGTCGGCGCCGCCGCCCCGAATTTCAAACTCCAGGACCAGACCGGCAAATGGCATGCCCTCAAGGACTACGCCGGCAAGTGGGTCGTGCTGTATTTCTACCCCAAGGACGGCACGCCTGGCTGCACGACCCAGGCCTGCGAGTTCCGCGACAACATCTTCGCCTACCGTGACCTGGGCGCCGTGATCCTCGGTGTCAGTGTCGACGATGTCGAATCGCACAAGACATTCTCCGAAGAGCAGCACCTGCCCTTCACGATCCTCGCGGACGCCGACAAGAAAGTCACCACTGCCTACGGCACTTTGAAGCTGTACATGGGTACGCTCGAAATGGCCCGGCGCGACACCTTCATCATCGATCCGCAAGGCAACGTGGCCAAGCACTACGTCAGCGTCGATCCGAAGGGCCATTCGGAGCTCGTGCTGACCGACCTCCGGCAGCTGGCCGCCAAGGCCGCAAAGACCACTTGAAGAAACCGACTTCGCGATTCGCCGGGTCCGACAGCTACGTCGCGACCGGCGAGCTCACACTCGCGGTCAACGCGGCCGTCACGCTTTCGCGACCTCTGCTGGTCAAGGGCGAGCCCGGCACCGGCAAGACCCAGCTTGCCCAGGAAGTCGCCCGCGCACTCGACCGGCCACTCTTCGAGTGGCACATCAAGTCGACCAGCAAGGCCCAGCAGGGCCTCTATGAATATGACGCTGTCTCCCGGTTGCGTGACTCGCAGCTCGGCGATCCGAAGGTGCAGGACATCGCCAATTACATCGTGCCGGGCATGCTGTGGCGCGCGTTCGAGAGCAACGAGCAGGCAGTGCTGCTGATCGACGAAATCGACAAGGCCGACATCGAGTTCCCGAACGACCTGCTGCGCGAGCTCGATCGCATGGAGTTTTATGTCTACGAAACACAGCGGCTGGTCCAGGCCCGGCACCGCCCGATCGTATTCATCACCAGCAACAACGAGAAGGAGCTGCCCGATGCATTCCTGCGCCGCTGCTTCTTCCACTACATCCGCTTCCCGGACCTTGCGACGATGGAGCAGATTGTCGATGTCCACTTCCCCGGGCTCAAGAAAGAGCTGCTGGCCGAGGCGCTGACGGCGTTCTACCGGATCCGCGACGTCCCCGGCCTCAAGAAGAAGCCCTCGACATCCGAGCTGCTCGACTGGCTCAAGTTGCTGCTGGCGGAAGACATTTCGCCGGAGGCGCTGCGCTCGGATGACCCGAAAGTCTCGATTCCTCCGCTCTACGGCGCGTTGCTGAAGAATGAGCAGGACGTGCACCTGTTCGAGCAGCTCGTGTTCCTGAATCGGCGGGCCGGCCGGCCCGGCTGACGCAATCGGGCGGCCGATGCTGATCCGCTTCTTCCTGATGCTGCGCGCCGCTGGCGTGCCGGTGTCCATCACCGAGTTCCTCGCGCTTCTCGAGGCGCTACAAGCGCGGCTGATCGCGCCGGAAAAGGGGACGCTACCCTTTTCCGATGAGGAAAAGGGTAGCGTCCCCTTTTCCGGCGTCGAGGAGTTCTACTGGCTCGCGCGCGCGGTGCTGGTCAAGGACGAGCGCCACTTCGACCGCTTCGACCAGGTTTTCGCCGCGCATTTCCGCGGCATCGAGCGGGCATTCGAAGCGCTGATGGCCGAAATTCCCGCCGACTGGATGCGCAAGAGCCTCGAACTTTCGCTCTCCGACGAGGACAAGGCGCGCATCGCGGCGATGGGAGGCTGGGACGTGCTGATGGAGACCCTGCGCCAGCGGCTCGCGGAGCAGCAGGGCCGGCACCAGGGCGGCAACAAGTGGATCGGCACCGGCGGCACCTCGCCATTCGGCGCCCATGGCTACAACCCCGAGGGCGTGCGTATCGGCCAGGAAGGCTCGCGCAATCGCCGCGCGGTCAAGGTCTGGGAGCGCCGCGAGTTCGCAAATCTTGACGACTCGATCGGACTCGGTACGCGCAATGTCAAGCTGGCGCTACGACGGCTGCGTCGCTTCGCGCGCCAGGGCGCAGCTGAGCAGCTCGACCTCGACGGCACCATCGACTCGACCGCGCGCCGGGCCGGCCTGCTGGACATCCGCATGATTCCCGAGCGGCACAATGCCGTGAAGGTGCTGCTGTTTCTCGATGTCGGCGGCTCGATGGACGATCACGTACGCATCTGCGAGGAGTTGTTCTCCGCGGCACGCAGCGAGTTCAAGCACCTCGAGTACTTCTATTTCCACAACTTCGTCTACGAATCGGTCTGGAAGGACAACCGGCGCCGCCACGCCGAGCGCACGCGGACATCCGAGGTCATGCGCACCTATGGCCACGACTACAAACTCGTGATCGTCGGCGACGCAACGATGAGCCCCTACGAGATCGTGCAACCGGGCGGCAGCATCGAGCACTGGAACGAGGAGGCAGGCGCCGCCTGGATGCGGAGGTTGCTCGCGAACTATCCGCACCATGTCTGGCTCAACCCGGAGCCGCGTGATCGCTGGGAATGGACTGCATCGGTCAAGATCACGCGCGAGCTGTTCGAGGAACGCATGTACCCCCTGACGCTCGCGGGGCTCGATCAGGCAATGCGATCACTACTGTAGCTTCGCGCGGCATTGGCCGGTCGCGACGGGTGGCGCCACTGCCCGGCGCCCGCGAGGTGGCCGGATCCCGCGGGCGCCGGGCTTGGTCAGTCGTGAAATGCGATCAGTGTGCTGCGGGTAGAAGCGTCAATGTATGTTGCGCCGGACCTGGGAGGAACGGGGTGGGCTCGCCGCGGGCCCAGGCAGCGTGGCCGGCGCGGTAGAACGGCGAGAGCGGGTGACCGCTCTGTCCGCCCGGCATGTGCAGATAGCCCTGCTGCTCGAGCCCCGGCGATACCGCGAAGCGCTCGGATGCGCCGAAGGTCGGCGACTGCACGCGCGGCATGGACCAGTCGCCGGGCAGCGGCTCCGAACTCATGTCGAGCCAGCGCGAGAGGAACGGAAGGGCCTGGCTCAGCGGATGCTGGATGCGCGTCATGTTGACGCGGCCCCAGGTGCAGCCCGCGAGATTGGCGCATCCATCTGGCAGATTGCGAACCACCTGCATTGCGACATCCGCGAGCCAGGCGTCCCAGTCGGCGAATCGCGGATCGAGCAGATGCGCCGGGCGCTCGTGGATCAGCCGCCAGGCAACCTCGGTGAACCGCGGCGGCGTGCGCCAGCGAAATTCCGGCCAGCGTCTACGCGACAGGATCGTCAACATTTCATAGGCACGATCCGTAACGCTGTCCTCGAATTCGCGCAGCAGGCGATAGCCGGGATCGTCGATCGCGGCGTGACCGGACCAGGCTGCCACCAGCCCCTCGGCCTCGGTCGCACCGGCTTGTGTCAGCGCATGCAGCATCACTGGCTGCCAATGCGCCAGGTAGTCCGCGCGATCGTCGAGCTGGATCGCAAGCAGGTCGGTCGCAGTCGCCCGTTGCAGGCCCGCGAGGCGATCGCGGATCTCGCGCGCGCGCATTGCGGGGGCATAGCCGCCATCGCCGATCTCAGCGAGCATCGCTCCGCCGACCACGCGTGCATTCGCACTCCAGGCGCGACCGTCGGGCGGATCCAGCATTCGTGGCGAGTCCGACTTCGCGATCCAGCCGTCCCAGCCCGTGTCTTTTTCACTCCAGGCCGCGGGACGCGCCGGATCGAAGCCCCGGCGTCGCGGCAGGCGGCCCGACAGCACCCAGCCGATGCGTCCGCCGGCGTCACCGATCAACACGTTCTGGCCCGGCATTCCGGCGCCGCCGATGATCGCCGCCGCCTCATCGATGTCGCGCGCCTTCTCCAGCGCGAGCAATGTCATGTCGGTCGCCTCGGGCTCGTGAGCGGTCCACGACAGCGCAAGTTCGCGGTCATCCGCACCCTTGCCGATGATCGGCCCCCAGATCGTGCGACGCACTGGCAGGTTTTCGTCGGCGCCGCCGGCAACGTGCAGCACTTCGATGTCGGTCTCGATGCGCCGTGGGCCGTCGGCCGTGAGATAGCTGTCGCTGTCCTGCGCCGGCGCGAGAACGACGAGATCCTGGAAATCCCCGTAACTGTTCGTGAAACCCCAGGCGACGTGGCCATTGCTGCCGGCGACGATCACCGGCACCCCGGGCAACATGACGCCACTGATGTCGACCTGGCCGGATTCGACGACCAGTCGCGCGCGATACCAGATGTTCGGTACGCGCAAGCCCAGGTGCATGTCATTGGCGACCAATGCGCGACCGCTCGCCGTGTGGCTGCCGGCGACGGCCGAGTTATTGCTGCCGACCATGCCCTGCGGCTCCGGTGCGGCGATCATCGCCGTTTTCTGGCTGAAAAAAGCCGGGTCGAGCTTACGTAGATCAACTTCCGTCGCATCCGGCAGTCGCGGCTGCGGCAACCGGCTGCTGTCGAGCGGTGCTTCCCATTCAGGATCACCCTCGATCAACAGGCGATAGAGCGACTCCGGCAGCGTGGCCGCCAGCAGGCCATTCTGCTGCTCACTGCGCGCCTCAGTGCCTTGCAGATCGATCCACATCGCATAGACGACCAGCAGCGTGTCCTCGGCGCGCCAGGGCAAGGGCTTCGCCTGCAACAGCAGGTATTCGAATGGCCGCAACTGGCTGTCCGCAATTGCCGCGTTGACGCCCGCAGAATATGCGTCTAACAACCCGCGCCCGACCGGATCGAGCGCCGCGAGCGAAAGCACCGCGCGCTTGCGGAACTGGTGCAGCCGGATGCGCCGGTCGGTGTCGAGCAGGGCCGGCCCGAGCAACTCCGCCAGTTCGCCCGCAGCCGTGCGCCGCAACAGGTCCATCTGGAACCAGCGGTCCTGCGCGTGGGCGTAGCCTGTTGCGCGTGCCACGTCTTCACGCGTGGCACCACGGATCACGGGCACGCCCGTGGCATCGCGTTCGATTGCGACCGGAGCATCCAGGCCTGCGAGACTCACCTCGCCGTCGATGCGCGGCAGGCTGGCCCGGAGTGCGAGCCAGGCTCCCGCCGCTGCAAGCAGAATGAACCCGGCTACCGTGATCAGCCCGATGCGAAGAACCCGCAGAAAAAGGGGACGCTTCCCTTTTTCGCGGACGGAAAAGGGAAGCGTCCCCTTTTTCGAGATCGGCATCATGCAGTTGAGCGCTGGACCTTGATGATCTTCATGGTGTTGGTCCCGCCGGAGACGCCCGACAGCTCGCCTTTGGTGACAATGATCAGGTCGCCCTCGGCTGCGAGATCGTCGTCCAGCATGCGCTGGAATATCGACGCGTACATCTGTTCGGGCGCCGGGTGCGTGACGTCAAAAGCGACCGGATAAACGCCGCGATAAAGCGTGACACGACGCTGGGTCGCTGCGTGTCGCGTGAATGCGTAGATCGGAATGTCCGAACGGATTCGTGACATCCAGAGTGCCGTCGAGCCTGACTCGGTCAGCGCCACGATCGCCCTGACGTCCATGTGGTTGGCGGTGTACATGACCGCCGCCGCGATCGCTTCGTCGGTATACGTGAAATGGCGGTCGGCGCGTTGAATGTCCATCCGATTCGAGGTCTGCCACTTCTCGGCGCCCTCGATGACCTGCGCCATCGCGCGTACGACCTTGGCCGGGTGCTTGCCGACCGCCGTTTCGGCGGACAGCATCACCGCGTCCGTGTCATCCATCACTGCGTTTGCGACGTCTGAAACCTCGGCACGCGTCGGCACGGGCGCATGGATCATCGACTCCATCATCTGGGTCGCGGTGATCACCAGCCGGTTGCGCGCCCGGGCGAGCCCGATGATCCGCTTCTGCAGCCCGGTCAGCTCCGCATAACCGACCTCGACGCCGAGATCGCCGCGCGCGACCATGACGGCGGAGCTTGCGTCGATGATCTCCTCGAGATGATCGATCGCATCGCGCCGCTCGATTTTCGCGACGATGCGGCCCTCGCCACCTGCAGCCCGCAACAGGTCCCACGCCTCGCGTACGTCGTCGCCATTGCGGACGAAGGACACCGCCAGGTAGTCGACACCCAGTTCCGCGGCCATGCGGATGTCTTCGCGGTCCTTGTCGGTCAACGCGCCGGCGGACAGGCCACCGCCCAGCTTGTTGAGACCCTTCATGTCGGTGAGCTCACCGCCCATGGTGACGCGCGTATGGACCTTGGTGCCTTCCACGCTCGTGACATCGAGGGCGATCAGGCCGTCATTGAGCAGCAGCGTGTCGCCGCGCCGCACGTCCCTGGGCAGTGACTCGTAAGCCACACCGACGATCTTGTCGGTCCCGGCGTCGGGATCGAATGCCGGATCGAGCACAAACGATTCGCCGTCAACCAGCATCGCCTTGCCCGAGGCGAAGCGCTGGATGCGGACCTTCGGTCCGCGCAGATCGCCCAGAATGCCGACCACGCGGCCAACGCGCATCGCAGCGGCACGCACGCGGCCGATGCGGCGGGCATGGTCATCAAATGCGCCGTGCGAAAAATTCACGCGAACGAGGTCCGTGCCAGCCGCGATCAGGTCTGTGAGCGCCTGGTCGGTGTCGGTCGCCGGCCCGAGCGTCGCCACGATCTTGGTTCGCCTTGCCATGTTCGCCTCGCTTGCCGGCGCGCTTAAGCGAGCGCGCGCTGCTCCAGGATGGCGACTGCCGGCAGCGTCCTGCCCTCGACGAATTCGAGGAAGGCGCCGCCGCCCGTCGAAATGTATGAAATGTCCCCGCCGACATCGTACTTCTCGATCGCAGCGAGCGTATCGCCGCCGCCCGCGATCGAAAATGCCTTGCTGCGCGCGATCGCCTGCGCCAGCACCCGCGTACCTTCGCCGAACTGGTCGAACTCGAACACGCCGAGCGGACCATTCCAGATCACCGTACCCGCACTCATCACGATCTGCGCAATCTGCTCGGCCGTGTCCGGGCCGACATCCAGGATCATGTCATTGTTCCCGACCTCGGACACGGGCTTGATGTCGGCTTCGGCCGCGGCGGAAAACTCGCTGGCGACGACGACGTCCACCGGAATCGGGATTCCGACGCCGCGCTCGCGCGACCGGATCAGCAAGCGGCGTGCCACATCGATCATTTCGGGCTCGTGCAGCGACTTGCCGACCGGCATGCCCACGGCCGCGAGAAAGGTATTGGCGATGCCGCCACCGACGACAAGCTGGTCCACCTTTTCGATCAGTTTCTCGAGCACGGTGAGCTTGGTCGAGACTTTCGAGCCGCCGACCACGGCGACCAGCGGCCGCGCGGGTTTTTCGAGCGCGGTCTGGAGCGCTTCGAGCTCGCCGATCAGCAGCGGCCCCGCGCAGGCTACGGTCGCGAACCGGGCGACACCGTGCGTGCTGGCTTCGGCGCGATGCGCGGTACCGAATGCGTCCATGACGAACACGTCGCAGAGCGCGGCCATGCGGCGCGCCAGACCCTCATCGTCGCCCTTCTCGCCCTTGTTGAATCGCACATTCTCGAGCAGCACGATTTCGCCGGGCGCGGCCTCGACGCCGTCGAGCCATTCATCAGCCAGACGCACGGTCTGTCCCAGCAGTTCCGACAGGCGCGTTGCGACCGGCGCGAGACTCAAGGAGGGATCATGCAGGCCTTCCTTGGGCCGGCCCAGGTGCGACATTACGAGCACGCGTGCACCGCGATCGATTGCGAGCCGCAGTGTCGGCAGCGCAGCGCGAATCCGCGCGTCGCTGGTCACCCGCCCGTCCGCCACCGGTACGTTGAGGTCCTCGCGGATCAGGACGCGCTTGCCGGCCAGGTCGAGGTCCGACATGCGCAGCAGTTTCACGCGCGTGACCAGGCCAGCGTCGTGTCCAGCATCCGGTTGGAGAAACCCCATTCGTTGTCGTACCAGGCGCAGACCTTGACCAGCGTGCCGCCAACCACCTTGGTCAACGGGCCGTCCACGGTCCCGGAAGCCGGGTTGTGATTGAAATCCACCGACACCAGGGGTTCTTCGGTGTACTCGAGGATTCCCTTCAGCGCGCCAGTTGACGCGGCACGCAGGATGCCGTTGACCTCAGCGACGGTGGTCGCACGCTTCGCGGTGAATGTGAGATCCACGAGCGACACGTTGATCGTCGGCACGCGCACGGCAAAGCCATCCAGCAGGCCCTTCAGCTCCGGCATCACGAGGCCGACGGCCGCGGCCGCGCCGGTCTTGGTCGGGATCATCGACATCGTCGCCGAACGGGCGCGCCGCAGGTCGCTGTGATAGACGTCGGTCAATACCTGGTCGTTGGTGTAGGAATGCACGGTCGTCATGATGCCCGCCACGAGGCCGATGGTTTCGTGCAGCGGCTTCACGAGCGGCGCGAGGCAGTTGGTCGTGCAGGATGCATTCGAGATCACGGTCATGTCGCGGCGCAGGACGCCGTGATTGACGCCATAGACGATGGTCGCGTCGACACCGTCGGCCGGCGCCGAGATCACGACCTTCTTTGCGCCGCCCGCGAGGTGCTTTGATGCCTTCTCCTTGCTGGCAAAGAGGCCGGTGCTCTCGAGTACGATTTCCGCGCCGAGCTGGCCCCAGGGAAGTTTCGAGGGATCGCGTTCGGCCAGCACCCGGATGCGGTCGCCATTGACGATCATGAAATCGCCTTCGACGGCGACCTTGCCCGGGAACGGGCCGTGCGCGGTGTCATGGCGCGTCAGGTGCGCATTGGTCTTCGCGTCACCGAGGTCGTTGATCGCGACGATCTGGATTTCGCCATTGCGCTTCGATTCGTACAGCGCCCGCAACACATTCCGGCCGATGCGGCCGTAGCCATTGATGCCTACCTTGATCGCCATGGTCAGTTATCTCCCGTAATCAGCATTGAATCCACTGTCTCGACGACGGCTTCGGCCGTGAAGCCGAAATGCCGGAACAGATCCTTGCCCTGGCCCGAAGCGCCGAAGCTCGCCATGCCGACGACGCGGCCACGCGCGCCAACGTAGCGCCACCAGCCGTCGGTAGCGCCGGCCTCAACTGCGACCCGGCACCCAATTGCGGGGGGCAGGACCGCGGCGCGCCAGGACGCCTCCTGCGCATCGAACACGCTGGTGCAGGGCATTGAAACGACCCTTGCGCCGACGCCGCGGCGCGCGAGCAAGGCCGCCGCCTCGACCGCAATCGCGACTTCGGAGCCACTTGCGATCAGTATGCATTGTGGCGAGCCCTCGCAATCGACGAGCACATAGCCACCGCGGCGGATCGCATCGAGCGTAGCCGCATCACGTGGCTGCGGCGGCAGGGCCTGGCGCGTCAGCGCCAGCGCAGTCGGCGCCGTGCGGCGCCGGATCGCTGCGGCCCAGGCGACCCAGGTCTCGGCGGTATCGCAGGGCCGCCAGACTTCCAACCGCGGAATCAACCTGAGCGACGCCAAGTGCTCGACCGGCTGGTGCGTCGGGCCGTCCTCGCCGAGACCGATCGAATCGTGGGTCAGCACGAAAATGCTGCCGGTGCCGATGATCGCTGCCATCCGCAGCGAATTGCGCGCGTAGTCCGAGAACACGAGGAATGTGCCGCCGAACGGAATGAATCCGCCATGCAGCGCGATGCCGTTCATGATCGCGCCCATGCCGAATTCCCGCACTCCGTAATGCAGGTAACGGCCCGCGCTGTTTGAACTCGTGTAGGCCGTCGTGCCTTTGATTTTCGTGTTGTTCGAGCCGGTCAGATCGGCGGACCCACCGAGCAGTTCAGGCAGCAATCCGCCGAGCGCATTCAGGACCGCCTGCGAACTCTGCCGCGTCGCCAGGGCCTGGCCCGCCTTCTGTGCAGCAGCGGCTCCCTGCGCGACCTGGTCCTCGAAGCCCACCGGCAACCGGGCGGCACTCCTGCGCTCGAATTCCGCGGCGACCTCCGGATACCCGGCCTGATATGCCTTCCAGCGCTTTTTCCAGCGGTTCTCGGCGCGCCGTCCCGCCGCGCGCGCGTCCCAGGCTGCGCGAATCTCATCCGGAATTACGAATGCCTCGTGCGGCCAGCCGAGCGCCTTGCGGGCGAGCGCGACCTCTTCCGCACCGAGAGCCGCGCCGTGGCATTCCTCCTTGCCCTGCTTGTTGGGTGCGCCATAACCGATCACGGTCTTGCAGCAGATCAGCGTCGGCTTCGATTTCTCTCGCTTCGCCTTGCGGATCGCGCGCGCGACCGCGCCGGCATCGTGGCCGTCCACGGCGCGGATCACCTGCCAGCCATAGGCCTCGAAGCGCTTCGGGGTGTCATCGGTAAACCAGCCGGCAACCTCGCCGTCGATCGAAATGCCGTTGTCGTCGTAGAAACAGATCAACTTGCCGAGACCCCAGGTGCCGGCCAGCGAGCATGCCTCGTGCGAAATGCCCTCCATCAGGCAGCCGTCACCCAGGAACACCCAGGTATGGTGAGCGACGATCTCGTGGCCGGGACGGTTGAACTCGGCGGCCAGCAGCTTCTCGGCAAGCGCCATGCCGACCGCATTGGCGAGGCCCTGGCCCAGCGGGCCCGTGGTGGTCTCGATGCCGATGTCGATTTCGTGCTCCGGGTGCCCCGCGGTGCGCGACCCGAGTTGGCGGAAATTCCGCAGCTCATCCAGCGACAGCGGGTAGCCCGCGAGATGCAGCACCGAATAAAGCAGCATCGAGCCGTGGCCGTTGGACAGCACAAAGCGGTCGCGGTCGGCCCAGCGCGGATTGCCCGGGTTGTGCTTCAGGAAATCGCTCCACAGCACTTCCGCAATGTCCGCCATGCCCATCGGCATCCCCGGATGACCGGAATTGGCGCGCTGGACCGCGTCCATGCTGAGGGCTCTTATGGCGTTGGCAAGCTCGCGGCAGCTGGGCATCGGGTACCCCTGGTGGAAAATCCGTTTATTGTCTCCGATGCGGTATAATTTTTCGATGCCCAGCCGCTATCTATTTACCTCCGAGTCGGTTTCCGAAGGCCACCCGGACAAGGTCGCCGACCAGATCTCGGACGCAGTACTCGACGCCCTGCTGGCGCGCGATCCTCGCGCGCGCGTGGCCTGCGAAACCCTGGTCAAGACCGGTGTCGCGGTCGTGGCGGGCGAGATCACGACCCGCGCCTGGATCGAGCTCGAGGAGCTTGTGCGCAACGTCATCTGCGACATCGGCTACACGTCGTCCACGGTCGGTTTCGACGGCCGCACCTGTGGCGTCGTCAATGTCATCGGCAAGCAGTCAAGCGACATTTCCCGCGGCGTGGACCGCAAGAAACCGGAAGACCAGGGTGCCGGTGACCAGGGGCTGATGTTCGGCTATGCAACGAACGAGACGGCTGCGCTGATGCCAGCTCCCATTCACTACGCACATAAGCTGGTCCAGCGCCAGGCCCAGGTCCGCAAGGGCCGCAATGCGAAGCTGCCGCTGTTGCGGCCTGACGCCAAGAGCCAGCTGACATTCCGATACGAAGATCACAAGCCGGTTGGCATCGAGGCGGTCGTGCTGTCGACGCAACATGCACCGGAGTTCCGCCAGAAGGACCTGCGCGAAGCGGTCATGGAGGAGATCATCAAGCCGGTGCTGCCGGCGCGGCTCCTCAGCCGGCGCACGCGGTATCACATCAATCCGACCGGCCGCTTCGTGATCGGCGGCCCGGTCGGTGATTGCGGCCTGACCGGCCGCAAGATCATCGTCGACACCTATGGCGGCATGGCGCGCCATGGCGGCGGCGCGTTCTCCGGAAAGGACCCGTCCAAGGTCGACCGGTCCGCAGCCTATGCGGCGCGATATGTCGCAAAGAACCTGGTCGCGGCCGGGCTTGCAAGCCGCTGCGAAATCCAGGTTTCCTACGCGATCGGCGTGGCGGAACCCACCTCCATATCGGTGCAGACATTCGGCACCGGCCGGGTCAGCGACGAGCGCCTCGAAAAGCTGATTCGCGCACATTTTGACTTGCGCCCCTGGGGCATCATGAAGATGCTGGACCTGATCCACCCGATGTACCGGGCCACTGCCGCCTACGGGCATTTCGGACGCGAGCCGCACGAGGCAAGCTACCATTGGGAGGAGGAGTCGAACGGCGCGATGGTGCGGCGCAGCTCGACCTTCACCGCTTTCAGCTGGGAACGCACCGACCGCGCCGAAGCATTGAGGAAGGCCGCGGGACTCTAGACAACCCCGCCCTGCGGGGCGCGATCCTCGAGGAGCGTTGCAACAGGCATCTGCCTGCCAGGCTCGGGGATTGCGATAGACAACGGCGCTCTCGCTCGCACAGGAGAGGAATGACCATGAATGCCGTAATGAATCCGAAGTTCAAGGACTACAAGGTCAGTGATATCGCGCAGGCCGAATGGGGCCGGCGTGAAATCGCGATCGCCGAGACGGAAATGCCCGGGCTGATGGCCGTGCGCTCCGAGTTTGGGCGCGCGCAGCCGCTCGCCGGCGCCCGCATCGCGGGCTCGCTGCACATGACCATCCAGACGGCGGTACTGATCGAGACGTTGAAGATCCTGGGTGCCGAATTGCGCTGGGCCTCCTGCAACATCTTCTCGACCCAGGATCATGCCGCGGCTGCGATCGCGGCGGCGGGCATTCCAGTATTCGCACACAAGGGCGAGACCCTCGACGAGTACTGGGAATTCGCGCACCGGATTTTCGAATGGCCTGCCGGGCGCCACGCCAACATGATCCTTGACGACGGCGGCGACGCGACCTTGCTGGTGATGCTGGGCGCCGAGGCCGAGCGTGATCCCACCGCCATCGCCAAGCCTGCGAACGAAGAGGAACAGTCGCTGTACGCCTCGATCCGGCGCCGCCTGGAATCCCAGCCGGGCTGGTACTCGGCGCGGCTCAAGGAAATCCGCGGCGTCACCGAGGAGACGACGACCGGCGTCAAGCGCCTGTATCGCATGGCGGCCGATGGCCGGCTGCCGTTCCCGGCGATAAACGTCAACGACTCGGTCACCAAATCCAAGTTCGACAACCTGTACGGCTGCCGCGAATCGCTGGTCGATGGCATCAAGCGCGCGACCGACGTCATGATCGCGGGCAAGATCGCGCTGGTCGCCGGTTACGGCGACGTCGGCAAGGGCTGCGCGCAGTCGTTGCGCGGGCTCGGCGCCAGGATCTGGGTCACCGAGATCGACCCGATCTGCGCGCTGCAGGCGGCCATGGAGGGATACCGGGTCGTCACGATGGACGAAGCCTGTGCGTCGGCGGATATCTTCGTGACTGCGACCGGCAACGTGAATGTGATCACGCACGATCACATGCAGCGCATGAAGAACCAGGCCATTGTCTGCAACATCGGCCATTTCGACAGCGAGATCGACATCGCGTCGCTCAGGCAGTACCGCTGGGAGAACATCAAGCCGCAGGTGGACCACGTCATTTTCCCGGATGGCAGGCGCATCACCGTGCTGGCCGAGGGGCGTCTGGTAAATCTCGGCTGCGGCACCGGCCATCCGTCGTTCGTGATGTCGAATTCCTTCACGAACCAGGTGCTCGCGCAGATCGAGTTGTTTGCGCATGGCGACCGGTACCAGAACAGCGTCCACGTGCTGCCCAAGGAGCTCGACGAGAAGGTGGCGCGCCTGCACCTAGATCGCGTCGGCGCGCAGCTGACCGTGTTGACGCCTGAGCAGGAACGGTATCTCGGCCTGCCGGCCGCCGGGCCATTCAAGCCCGACCACTACCGCTACTGAACCGTACTCGGTGCGCCTGCTGCAGTTCACGGACACGCACCTGCTCGGAACCCCGGGCGTCGAGGTCCGTGGCGTCGCGACCGATGTCACGCTGGTGCGCTGCCTGGCGCACGCCAGGCTGCGGCACCCGGCGCCGCGTGCCCTGCTGCTGACCGGCGATCTCGTGCAGGACGACCGTGGTGGCTACGCACGCGTGCGCCAGCATTTCGTCGGCGCCGGCGTGCCGGTGCACTGCCTGCCGGGAAATCACGACTCCCCGGCGGATTTGCGCGCCGACCTTGCGGGACCGCCCTTCGTGCACGAGCTTGCAAATCGCTACGACGGCTGGATGGTCCTGATGCTCGACAGCACGGTCGCCGGCGCGAATCACGGGCACCTTGCGGCGGCCGAGATCGCGAGGCTCGATCGTGCTTTGGCGCACAACACGGACGCGTATGCGCTGGTCTGCCTGCATCATCATCCGGTGCCGCACGGCAGTCCCTGGCTCGACGCGCTGATGCTGGACAATGACGAGGAGCTGTTTGCGGTCCTGGCGCGCCACCCGCGCGTGCGTGGCCTGCTGTGGGGCCACGTGCACCAGGCACTGGATGGCGTGCGCGGTCGCATGCGGTTGATGGGCACGCCGTCAACCTGCATGCAGTTCGAGCCGGATGCGGAAGAATTCAGCGTGGATTCGCGGCCGCCCGCCTATCGCTGGCTTGAGCTCGGCGACGACGGCAGTCTCGAGACCGGCATCGAGTGGGCGGCTGTGGATGCCTAGTGCCCAGAGCCACCTGCCGCGGCTCCTGCTCGCGTTGGCTGCGGTGCTGCTCCCATTCGGGATCGCGGCCGCCGACCCAGCGCTCTGGACCGTCACCGGCCGGAACAACACCGTCTACCTGTTCGGATCGGTCCACCTGCTGCCGGAGGGCGGCTTCGCCATCGCGGGTGAACTGGAAAGAGCCTATCGCGATGCCGAACGGGTCTGCCTCGAGGTGGACATCGGCGCCATGACCCCGGCCACGACGCTTTCGGTCACGCTCGCGCGCGCCATCGACCCCGAGGGTCGCGGGCTCTTCGAGCTGCTCGGCCCGTCGGCCGCACGGGTGCGCGAAGCCGCTGCGGCCGCCGGATTCGATCTCGCGCTGTACGAGCCATTCGAGCCCTGGTTCGTGGGCATCACCGTTTCGGTGATGGCGCTCCAGCAGCATGGTTATGTCGCGGATCATGGTGTCGAGCAGATCATTCAGCAAGCCGCCAAGCAGGACGGCAAGCCGGGCTGCGGGCTCGAAACGCTCGACGAGCAGCTCGAGCTGCTCGACAGCCTGCCGGCCGAAGAGCAGCTGGAAGTGTTGCTGCAGTCGCTGGAGGAATCGAAGGACATCGAGGAGGAAATGAAGCGCCTGTTCGATGCCTGGCAAGACGGCGATGACGAGCCACTCGCCCGCCAACTCGAAGAGGAGTTCGCCGATTATCCGGAACTCGCCGATCGGCTGATCTACGCGCGCAATGAACGCTGGGCCGGCCAGCTCGCGGCGTTGCTCGAGCAACCCGATGACGTGCTGGTGGTGGTCGGCGCGCTGCACCTCGTCGGCAAGCAAAGCCTGCCCGCCAAGCTCGAGCGGCGCGGGTTCCGGATCGAACGCCGCTGAGCGAGAAACCGCACATGTCGTTATTCGAAGAAGCCAGTCGCTACATTGCCGGCGGCGTCAATTCACCGGTGCGGGCATTCCACGGTGTCGGCGGCGAGCCGGTGTTCATCCGGCGCGCCAGGGGCGCGTGGCTCGAGGCCGAGGACGGCAGGCGTTACATCGACTATGTCGGCTCCTGGGGTCCGATGATCCTCGGTCATGCGCACCCGGATGTCATTGCGGCTGTCACGCGCCGTGCCGTCGACGGCCTGTCATTCGGCGCACCGACCGTGATCGAGACCGAACTCGCACGCAGGGTAACGGAACTGGTTCCCTCAATTCAACTGCTGCGAATGGTCAATTCCGGCACCGAGGCGACCATGAGCGCGATCCGGCTCGCGCGCGGTTACACGGGCCGCGACCGCATCGTCAAATTCGAGGGTTGCTATCACGGGCATTCCGACTCGCTGCTGGTCAAGGCCGGTTCTGGCGCCCTGACACTGGGCGTGCCGACTTCGCCGGGCGTGCCTGCCGATGTCGCGTCCCACACGGTAACACTCGATTTTAACGACAGCGGGCGACTCGACGAATGCTTCGACGCGATCGGCAAGGAGATCGCCTGCGTGATCGTCGAGCCGGTCGCCGGCAACATGAACTGCGTGCCACCGGTGCCGGGTTTCCTGGAACACCTGCGCGAATTATGCACGCGGCATGGCGCCTTGCTGATCTTCGACGAGGTGATGACGGGCTTCCGGGTCGCGCTGGGCGGCGCGCAGTCGCTATATGGCGTGCGACCGGACCTGACGACACTCGGCAAGATCATCGGCGGCGGCATGCCGGTCGGCGCCTTTGGCGGCCGACGCGAGATCATGGAACGACTTGCACCGCTCGGACCCGTCTACCAGGCGGGCACGCTGTCCGGCAATCCGGTCGCGATGGCAGCGGGGCTCGCAACACTCGAGCTCATTTCGCAGAAGGGCTTCCACGCAGCGCTTGCGACCGCGACCGGGCGGCTGGTCGACGGTATCGCCGCCGCTGCGCAGGATGCGGGTGTCGCACTCGCGACCAATCACGTCTGCGGCATGTTCGGACTGTTCTTCACGCAGGAGCCGCAGGTGCTTTCCTACCGGCAGGTAATGGCCTGTGATGTCGTGCGATTCCGGAAATTTTTCCATCGGATGCTCGATGCCGGCATCTATCTCGCGCCTTCAGCCTATGAGGCGGGATTCGTTTCCGCCGCCCACGGTGAGTCCGAGATCGCGGCGACCCTGGACGCAGCGCGTCGCGCGTTTGCGGGCATCGCGGCAGAGCGCTGATGCGCGCCGTCGGCTGGTTCCTGGCGGCGATCGTTGGCACGATGGTACTCGCCGCGCTTGCCGCCTGGCCTGCGTATCAGCTCTCGCACGCGCTGCAGCCGGACTGGCAGTTCCACAAGGTGGTCGGCCGCCTCTGGCAACTGCTGATGCTGGCCGGTATCGCGGTCGCCGTCAGGCGCCTTGGCCTGCGTGGCCGCGCGGACTGGGGCTATGGCCTGCCGCGGGCGAATTTCCTGCGCCAGGCGGGCGCCGGGCTCGGGCTCGGTGTCGCGACGATGCTGCCGATGACGCTCGTGATCGTGGCACTCGGCATCCGCGATCCGCTGCCGGATTTCAATGCGGCCATGCTGCTCTTTGGCATTGCAGCCGGCGCGCTGACCGGCCTGGTCGTGGCCCTCATCGAGGAAACATTTTTTCGCGGCTTGATGTTTCGCGCCGTGCTGCGCGATTCCGGGCCGGCGATCGCGGTCTGGTCCACCGCAATCCTTTATGCCGCGATTCACTTCTTTGCGCGAGCGAAAATCGCTCATGCCGAGCTCGCCTGGGACAGCGGTATCTCGCTGCTGGGTTCCGCCCTCGTGCGCTTCGCGGATCCCTCGGCGATCGCCGACGCTTTCATCACGCTCGCAATCGTCGGGTTGTTACTCGGCCTCGTGCGGCACTTGACCGGCAGCATTGCCGCCGGCATCGGGCTGCACATGGGTTGGGTCTGCGTGATCAAGGCGACAACGTCGGTGACGCGCCCTGACGAGGCGGCCCGCTGGTCATTCCTGGTTAGCGACTTCGACGGTTTTACCGGCTGGCTGGTCGCAGGCTGGAGTTGCGCGATCCTGCTGGCACTCTATCTGGCGCGCGACCGATTCACGGGCTGGAGAAGCGCCGCGCCGGACGGCGTATGACTGTGCTCACTTCTCCGCGCGGCTGACCGCGGGCTCGAGCGCCGTCAGTCGTTCGAGCGGGTCGGTCAGTTCCAGCAACGCCTGTTTGTCGGCGAGCGATAGCGGCAGCAGCTCGGCGAGACGATTGCCGACCCAGGCCGCGTCGCCGCGCATTTCGACATGGCGGTAGACCTCGCCCACATCGGGTAGCACTCGTCGCACGACTTCGCCGAGCCAGGCCTGCGCCGTCGGCACTGGCAGCACAGGATCCGCGTCGATGGCAATGACGCGGCCCCGATTCAGTCCATCGGCTTCGCGCCAGGCTTCCAGCACGCGCACACGCTCGCGCCCGATACAACTGATGCCCAGCAGGCCGTCCTCGAGACGATCGAAATCGACGATGCTGGTCTCGGTGCCGATCGCGGCGAAACTTGCGGTCGCCGCGGTCTCCTCGCCCTCCGTAATCAGGACGACCGCGAAACCCGATTGCTCTCGCAGGCAGCGGCTGATCATGTCGAGATAGCGCGGCTCGAAAATCTTCAGGGGCAGCGGTCCGCCGGGAAACAGCACGGTGTTGAGAGGAAACAGCGGAAGCTCGCGGATCTCTTCTTTCATGCCGTTGTCCGCAACGCCAGCAGCAATTTGTCGTGCAACCCGCCGAAGCCGCCATTGCTCATGACCAGCACTTCGTCACCGGTCCTGAGCTCCGCGGCCAGTGTTGCGACCAGTTGCGCCAGATCGCCGACCACCGCGGCCTTGCCGCCGAGTTTCGCGGCGACTTCGTCGAGATTCCAGTCGAGCCCGGCGGGCTGATACATCCAGACGCGGTCGGCTCCGGCGAGCGCCGCCGCCAGGCCCTCGCGATGGTGACCAAGACGCATGGTGTTCGAGCGCGGCTCGAGCACCGCGATGATGCGCCCGCCGCCGGAATGGCGCCGCATCGCGTCGATGGTCGTCGCGACTGCGGTCGGGTGGTGCGCAAAATCATCGTGCACGCGGATACCGCGCACTTCGCCACGAAGTTCCAGACGCCTCCGCACACCGCGAAAATCGGCGAGCGCGGCGGCCGCCTGCGCCGGCTCCACGCCGAGCCCCTCCGCGGCCGCGATGGCTGCGAGGCCGTTCTCCACATTGTGCAGGCCGATCAGCGGCCAGCGTACGACGCCCGCCGTCGCGCCGCGGTGCAGCAATTCGAATGCCGACCCATCCGCTTCAAGCAGCCGAATCCGCCAGTCCGAGCCGGCCATGACATCGCGCGCAAAGCCGGAGAGCGGCGTCCAGCAGCCCATCGCCAACATCGCTGCGAGCGCGGGATCGGCCGCATTCCAGGTGACGCGGCCGGAACCCGGCACGGTGCGCATCAGATGATGAAACTGGCGCTGGATCGAAGCCAGGTCCGGGTAGATATCGGCGTGGTCGAATTCCAGGTTTGTCAGCACCAGATGGCGCGGCCGGTAATGAATGAACTTCGCGCGCTTGTCAAAGAACGCGGTGTCGTATTCGTCCGCCTCGATGACAAAGACCGCGCCCTTGCCTGCGAGTGCGGAAAGACCGAAGTTTCCGGGTATCCCGCCGATCAGGAATCCAGGGTCGCGCCCTGCCCGCTCGAGAATCCACGCCAGCAGGCTGGCCGTCGTGGTCTTGCCGTGGGTGCCCGCGACCGCAACCACCTCGCGCCCGCGCAGCATGTTCTCGGCGAGCCATTGCGGCCCTGACGTGAACGCGAGCGGGCTGTCCAGCAGGCGCTCGATCAGCGCATTACCACGGCTCATGACATTGCCGACCAGCACGATGTCAGGCTTGAGGTCGAGCTGTGCCGGGTCGTAGCCATCGATCAGCTCGATGCCGAGCGCCGCAAGCTGGCTGCTCATCGGTGGATACACATTGGCATCGGATCCCGTCACGCGGTGGCCGGCCGAGCGCGCGAGCGCTGCGATGCCGCCCATGAATGTGCCGCAGACGCCGATGATGTGGATGTGCATCAGGCAGCCTCCGGGAACAGCTTGATCAGCACTGAGTTGCTCACGATCACCGACGTGATGGCGATCGCGATGCTGGTCACGAAGCCGATCTCGAGTGCGCTTCTGAGGATGTGGCCGACGATCAGCGTGTACCAGATGATCACGGCGATCGAGCCTGCCCAGGCCAGCAGCTTGATCGGGTAATACATCTCGGCCGGCTGCTGCATCGCGATCAAAAGTAGCAGTAGCGGCGTCAGCAGCACCGAGGTGCCGAGCAGCGCATTCATCGTCTGCCGGTAGCGATACAGCCGGCGCGTCACAGCCAGCACCAACCAGAATATTGCGAGTGTCAGGCCGAGATCGGCCGCCGTGCGCGCCAGCAGCCGGTCATCTTCATGCAGCAGCCAGGATTGCACGGCACTGCTGCCCGCGTAAGCTGCGGCCATGATGACCAGCAGCGCGATCGAGGCCGGCAAGGCGCTCGGATCGCGTCGCAGCCGGGCGATCTCCACCAGCGACATCAGCAATTGGATCATTCTGCCTTGGGCCGTGGCGACGGGTTCCGCATAATGAGGATGATGACGATTGTATCCAAGCAGACGACCGGCATGACCGCCGATGCGCTGATCGGCGATGAAGCGACCTTGCGCACCCTGGTCCAGGCGTGGCCGCCGGGTGCCGGCCTCGCGCTCGACACGGAGTTCGTGCGCGAACGAACCTATTACCCGCGACTGTGCCTGATTCAGGCCACCGCCGCCGACAGCCTGGCGCTGATCGACCCGCTCGCGATCGCAGATACCCGCGCGCTCGTCGCGGCGCTCACCGACCGAGGGCGGCCAAAGCTGCTGCACGCCGCGCGGCAGGATGTCGAAGCCCTGTTGCCACTGACGATTACCCCGCTTGCGCCCGTGTTCGACACGCAGCTCGCCGCGGCATTGCTCGGATTTGCGTCGCAGATCGGCTATGCCGACCTCGTGCGACAGTTGCTTGGCGTCGAGCTCGCCAAAGGCCATGCGCGCACCGACTGGGCCCGGCGCCCGCTGTCACCCGAACAACTGGCCTACGCCGCCGATGACGTGCGTTACCTGCCGGCGCTGGCAGCGCTGCTCGACGAGCGCCTGACTGCCGCCGGCCGCCGCGGCTGGATGGAAGAGGAATCCGCGGCGCTCACGGACATCAGGCTCTATCGCGTCGAGCCGGCCGAAGCCTGGCGGCGCCTGAAAGGCCTCGAACGCCTGCAGCCCGACGTACAGCATGCGATTCGCGCGCTCGCACGCTGGCGCGAGGAACGTGCCATGGAACGCGACCTGCCGCGCGGCTGGGTGCTCCCGGATGCAGCGCTTTACGAAATTGCGCAGGCGCGGCCACGCACGCGCGAGCATCTCTCGCGGATTGCCAGCGTGCCACGCGCGACGGCCGAGCGCGCCGGGGGTGAAATTCTGAAGGCCTTGTCCGACGATTCCGATATCCCGGATGACTTGATCGCAGACGACGGGTCACGTGCAGGACCCGAGCAGCTGCGCCGGCTAAAGGCCCTGCAGCAACGGCTGCTCACGATCGCGGGCGAGCTCGAGATCCAGCCGGAAGTGCTGGCGACGCGACGCGATCTCACTGCGCTCCTGCGCGGCGAACGCGAGCTGCCCATCCTCAGCGGTTGGCGCAGGTCCATCGTCGGCGAGCCGCTGCTCGCCGCGCTGTAGACACTCAGCCAGGTGGAATCGCCGCCTCGAGCCGCTCGCTCATCCGACCGTGCCCCTGACGTCAATGTCATTCAAGCTCAGACGACTCGCGCACCCCTGCGCCTCGCAAGCTGCACTGCGGCGCAGCCGACCCCACCCGACGCCCCGGTGACAAGCACGGTTTCGCCGGCCGCAACGGCGGCGCGCTCCAGCATGTTCTCTGCCGCCGAGCCGGAGCACGGAAACGACGCGAGTTCGACATCGGACAGTGGACTCGTGATCCGATGGGCATTCGCGGAAGGAACCGTCGCGAATTCGGCAAATGCGCCGTCCCGATCCGCCCCGAAATATTCGACATGACCCGGCGCGCCATCTGGCGGACGCATGACGGGGTCGATCAGTACGCGCTCGCCGATGCGGGCCGCGTCAGCGCCGGCGCCGACGGCGACGATGCGGCCGCAGGCATCAGCGCCCTGGATGCGCGGGAACACGAACGACGCGCCTGTCCAACCCCCGTCGTCCGCCTTCGGTCCGGTGTGTGCGGCGGCGGTCTCCGTGGCATCGATCACGGTCTTGGAATACCAGCCGATCCGCGTATTGATGTCGGTGTTGTTCACGCCTGCCGCGCCGACCCGGACCAGGACTTCGCCTTCGGCCGGGACTGGTACCGGCACGTCGTCCCGGAAGTCCAGTTGCTCGTAGCCGCCGTGATTGCGCAGCAACACGGCCTTCATCGTGCGCGGGATCATCGCGGCGCGACTCCCACGTTGCCTGCTACGTCCATTGGTCCCGGCGGTAGCCTTCGGCCGGAATCGTGTAGTAATCGCCCTTGTCCGCGCAAAAGATGTGCCCATCGGTGGTGAGCCCGGTCGGTCCGTCGATCGTACCGGCGGTGATGGAAATGTCCGCCTGGCCGTCGGCCCGCCAGAACAGGATCGATCCACAATGAATGCAGAAGCCGCGTTCGGCCTGCGCGGAAGACCGGTACCACCGCAAGTGACCGGCGCCGATCAGCTTCAGGTCGTTCCTGTCGGCACTGGTTGCCGCCATGAAATGCCCGGTTTGCTTGCGGCACTGGGTGCAATGACAGGCGATCACGTTGCGCAACGGACCGTGGACCTCGTAGGTGATCTCGCCGCACAGGCACGAACCACGATGCGGTGCAGCACTCATGACTTTTCTCCATCCATGACCCTGGGTTGGCCGGCCGGTAATACTAGGCGAGTCGGTCCCGGCCTGCCGCTCCGCCTCTGCCCACAGCCGGGGGCAAGGTTTTCCCGATTGGTAGATAATTCTTTAGGCGGTCGCCCGGGCTTTTATGCGAGTCTAACCGTGGCGCAGGCGTCGCCCGACCCACGTCCAGCGCACAACTTACGGAGTGGCACGTGACTGAAACCCCGACCCCGGCACGCCGTCCATCCGGGCGCGACGCCCGCAGGGCGCAGCGTGCTGCCCCGCTGCCCGACCACCTGCGCCCGGTGCGCCCCGGCATGGAAAGCGGCCGCTACAAGCCGCTCGGCCCCGGCGACATCGAGCAGATCCACCACACGGCGTTGCGCCTCCTGTCTGAGGTCGGCCTGGCCGACGCGCCCGACACCGGCGTCGAAATCCTGACCCGGGCAGGCTGCACGCTAAGCGATCACGGCCGCCTGCTGTTCCCCGCCTCGCTGGTCGAAGACACGCTGGCCAAGGCCGCGCGCCGCTTCGTGCTGCACGCGCAGGACCCGCGTTTTGACATGGAGCCCTGGGACAAGCGCACGTACTTCGGCACGGCGGGTGCCGCCGTCAACATCGTCGACCCGCGCACGGGTTACCGCCACTCGACCATCCGGGACCTCTACGACATCGGCCGCATCGTGGACGTCATGGAGAACATCCACTTCTTCCAGCGCGCCGTCGTGCCGCGGGACATTCCCGACCCGTTCGAGATGGACTTCAACACCTGCTACGCGTCGGTCTCCAGCACCACCAAGCATGTCGGCAGCAGCTGGGTCCAGCCGGAACACGTCACGGCATCGCTCGAAATGCTGCACGCGATCGCGGGCGGCGAGAAGCAATGGCGTGAGCGGCCGTTCGTGAGCCAGTCGAACTGCTTCGTAGTGCCGCCGATGAAGTTCGCGACCGATGCCTGCCGGTGCCTCGAGGTCGCGGTGGCGGGTGGCATGCCGGTGTTGCTGCTCTCCGCCGGGCAGGCGGGAGCCACTGCGCCTGCGGCGCTTGCCGGTGCGCTGGCACAGGAAGTGGCGGAAGTTCTCGCGGGCCTCGTGTACGTCAATGCGATCAAACCCGGACACCCTGCGATCTTCGGCACCTGGTGCTTCGTATCGGACCTGCGCACCGGCGCCATGTCCGGTGGCAGCCCCGAGCAGGCGCTACTCTCGTCGGCAGCGGGACAGATGGCCCACTTCTACGACCTGACCGGCGGCACGGCCTCCGGCATGACCGACTCCAAGATCCCGGACGGCCAGGCCGGTGCCGAAAAGGCGCTGAACCACGCCCTGGTGGGCAATTCGGGCGCGAACCTGATCTACGAGTCCGCCGGCATGCACGCCAGCCTGCTCGGCTTCTCGCTCGAGAGCCTGGTCATCGACAACGACATCATTGGCGCCGCGCAGCGCACGATCAAGGGCATCGAAGTCAGTGAGGAGCGCCTGTCGTTCGACGTCATCAAGGATGTCTGCCTCAACGGGCCGGGCCACTTCCTCGGCAGTGACCAGACGCTGCAGTTGATGCAGACCGAGTACCTGTACCCGGCCGTCGGCGACCGCAGGAGTCCCAACGAGTGGATCGAGCAAGGCTCGCTCGACGTCGCGGCGCGCGCCATGAAGAAGGTTCAGGAAATCCTGGCGAGCCACTTCCCTGCTCACGTCGCGGAGTCGGTCGACGCCGAAATCCGGCGACGGTTTCCGGTGCGCCTCGAACGCGCCGACATGCGGCCACCGGGTGTTGCAACGCCGGACGGCCCGGCTGCCAGCCCGCGGGCGGCACGCGCCTGACGCCGGTACCACCGGTCCGGTACTTGCACTTGGCTCTTCCCGGTCACGCGAACGTCATCATCGTCGGCGGCGGCATTGCCGGCTGCTCGACCGCGTATCACCTGACCAGGCTTGGCATCACGGATGTCGTGCTGCTCGAGCGCCGGCAACTGACCTGCGGCACCACCTGGCACGCCGCCGGACTGGTCGGGCAATTGCGCGCCACGCGCAACCTGACGGAACTGGCGAAGTACACCGCCGACCTTTACCACTCGCTGGAAGCGGAGACGGGACAAGCCACCGGGTTCAAACAGAATGGCTCGATCAGCGTCGCAAAGACGGCGGCGCGTCTCGAGGAACTCAGGCGCGGCGCGTCGATGGGCAAGAACTTCGGGCTGCAGATCGACGAACTCTCGCCGGGAGAAATCAAGGAGCGCTGGCCGTTGCTCGAGGTCGGCGACATCGTCGGCGGCATCTTTATCCGCAAGGATGGCCAGACCAACCCGATCGACACGACGCAAGCGCTTGCCAAGGGCGCCAGGATGCGCGGCGCGCGCATTTTCGAGAACACCTGTGTGAGCCGCATACGCGTCGAGAACGGCCGGGCGGCCGGCGTCGAGACCGATGCCGATTACATTTCGGCCGACACCGTCGTGCTGTGTGCCGGCATGTGGTCGCATCGCCTGGCAGCAAGCTGCGGCGTCGCCGTGCCGCTGCACGCCGCGGAGCACTTCTACATCGTCACCGAGCCGATTGCCGGCCTGCCGGGCAACCTGCCGGTGCTGCGCGTGCAGGACGAATGCGCGTACTACAAGGAGGACGCGGGCAAGCTGCTGATGGGTGGCTTCGAGCCGGTGGCGAAGCCGTGGGGGATGAACGGCATCCCCGAGGACTTCTGCTTCGACACCCTGCCGGAGGATTACGACCATTTCGAGCCGATCCTCGCCTCCGCCGTGCGCCGCGTGCCCGCGCTCGGCAATACCGGCATCCAGCTGTTCTTCAATGGCCCCGAAAGTTTCACGCCCGACGATCGCTATTACATCGGCGAGGCGCCGGAAGTCCGCGACCTGTTCGTCGCGACCGGATTCAATTCCGTCGGCATCGCCGCGAGCGGTGGCGCCGGCAAGGTCGTCGCGCAATGGATCGCGGATCGCCGTCCGCCGATGGACCTCGCCGACGTCGACATCCGCCGGGTGATGCCGTTCCAGGCCAATCGCCGCTACCTGCACGATCGCACGGTCGAGACATTGGGGCTGCTCTATGCGATGCACTGGCCCAACTACCAGTACCTGACGGCCCGGGGCGTGCGGCGCTCGCCGCTGCACGACCGGCTGATCGCGGCAGGCGCCTGCATGGGTGAGACGGCCGGCTGGGAGCGACCGAACTGGTTCGCCGCGCCCGGCTCCGCGCCGCGCTACGAATATTCCTATGGCCGGCAGAACTGGTTCGATGCCTGCCGCGCCGAATGCCAGGCGGTGCGCGACGCAGTCGCGCTCTTCGACCAGACCTGCTTCGCCAAATTCCTGGTCCAGGGCGCGGACGCCTGCGCGATCCTGAATCGGCTTTCGACGTCCAGCGTAGACGTGGCGCCGGGACGCATCGTCTACACGCAGTGGCTCAACGAACGCGGCGGAATCGAGGCCGACCTGACCATTACGCGGCTCACGGAGCGGGAGTTCATGGTCGTGACCTCGGCCATTTGCCAGACGCGTGATCTCGCCTGGCTGAAGCGCGGCATCGAGGCGAGGGACGACGCCCATTGCGCGGTGACCGACGTGACCTCGGGCATTGCGATGCTCGGCGTCATGGGTCCGCGCAGTCGCGAACTGCTGCAGGGTCTTGCGGGCGCGGATCTGTCGAACGCGGCACATCCCTTCGGCCACTCGCGGGAAATCGAGATCGGCTACGCGCGGGTGCGCGCGAGCCGGATTACCTACGTCGGCGAACTCGGCTGGGAACTCTACTTCCCGGCCGAGCACTGTCTCGACGTGTACGAGTGCGTGCTCGCAGCCGGCGGCCCGCTCGGTATCAGGCTCGCGGGCTACCACGCCATGGCGGCCTGCCGCGTTGAAAAGGGCTACCGTCACTGGAGCCACGACATCGCCGACGAGGACACGCCGCTCGAGGCGGGACTCGGCTTCACGGTGGCCTGGGATAAGCCCGGCGGCTTCGTCGGCCGCGATGCCCTGCTCGCGCAACGTGCGCGCGGCGTGCCCGACAAGCGCCTGGTGCAGGTGATGCTCGACGACGCGTCCCCATCGGCGCCGCTGCTCTATCACGGGGAACCCATCCTCCGTGACGGCGTCATTGTCGGCTCGGTCCGCTCCGGAGCCTGGGGTCATCGCATCGAGCGATCGATCGGCATGGGTTATGTGGGCTGCGAGGCCGGTGTCACCAGTGAGTGGCTGGCTTCCGGTCGCTGGGAGATCGAGGTCGCCTGCAAGCGCTACCCGGGCCGAGTGCAGTTGCAGGCGTGGTACGACGCCGCCAATCAGCGGATCAGGAACTGAACCCGCATGAAGACCCAGGCCCGGGTGATCGTGATCGGCGGCGGCGTGGTCGGCTGCAGCGCCCTCTACCACCTGACGCAACTCGGCATCACGGACGCCGTGCTGATCGAGCGCGACGAGCTGACGGCTGGATCCACGTGGCACGCGGCGGGTAACTGCCCGAACTTCTCGACCTCGTGGAACGTGATCAAGCTGCAACGCCACAGCACGCGGCTGTACGCCGAACTGGGCCAGCGCGTCGGCTATGAAATGAACTATCACGTGACCGGCAGCGTCCGCCTCGCGCACACGCGCGACCGGGTCGATGAGTTCCGGCATGTCGTCTCGCAGGCGCGCGCCCAGGGCCTCGCGTTCGAGATGCTGAGCCCGGCGGAAATCCGCGAGCGCCATCCCTTCGTGACGACCGACGACATCCAGGCCGGGCTGTACGATCCCTGCGACGGCGACATCGACCCGGCGCAACTTACGCAGGCGCTCGCCAAGGGCGCGCGCGACGCGGGCGCGCAGATCTACCGGAACACACGCGTGACAGGTATCGAGCGCCTGCCGTCCGGCGAATGGCGGGTGCACACGACGCGCGGCGTCATCCAGGCCGAGTCGGTCATCAATGCGGCGGGTTATCGCGGCGGTGAAGTCGCCGCCATGGTCGGCCTGTACCTGCCCATCGTGACGCTGTCGCACCAGTACCTTCTCACCGAGGACATCCCGGCCCTGGTGGAGCGCGGCGCCGCCCGCCTGCCGCTGCTGCGCGATCCCGACATCAGCTATTACATGCGCCAGGAGCGGCACGGCCTGATTCTCGGACCGTACGAATGGCAGGCGAAAGCGCACTGGCTCGACGCCATTCCGGACGAGTTCGCCAACCAGTTGTTTGACGACGACCTCGGCCGGCTCGAGAAATACATCGAGGCTGCCTGCGAGCGCGTCCCGATCCTGGGAACCGCCGGTGTCAAACGGGTGATCAATGGCCCGATTCCTTACGCGCCGGACGGCAATCCGCTGCTCGGACCCGCACCGGGACTGCCGGGGTTCTTTCACTGCTGCGCCTTCACGTTCGGCATTGCGCAGGCCGGCGGCGCGGGCAAGATCATCGCCGAGTGGGTGGCGCACGGCCAGCCGGAGTGGGACGTGTGGCCGTTCGACTCCCGGCGTTACCTCGAGTTCGCCAACCGGAAATACGTGCTCGCGAAAGCCATCGAAACCTACCAGCACGAATACGGCATCGGCTATCCGGCCGAGGAACGGCCGGCCGGCCGGCCGGCGAAGTGCTCACCGGCGTACCTGCGGCTCGCGGCCAAGGGCGCCCGCTTCGGCGCGCGCGGCGGCTGGGAGCGCGCGGTTTATTTTCCGCAGCCGGACGATCCACAGAACCTGGCCGAGGTCTCCTTTCGCAGGCCGGGCTGGCACGCTGCGATTGCGCGCGAATGCCAGGCCGTGCACGAACGGGTGGCCGTGCTGGACCTTCCGGGCTTCACGAAATTCGAAGTCACCGGCGCGGGCGCGACGGCCTGGCTCGACCACATGGTGGCGGGCAAGGTGCCGCGTCCCGGCCGCACCGCGCTCAATTATTTCTGCGCCGAGACCGGTGGCATCGTCACGGAGATGACGCTGACGAACCTGGGGGCGGATCGCTACTGGCTGATCAGCGCGGCCGCCGGAGAGCGCCACGACGAGCATTGGCTGCGTTCGCACCTGCCGGCCGACGCCAATGCCGTGCGCATCGAGAATCTCTCCGCGCGCTACGGGTCACTGATCGTGGTCGGGCCGAAATCGCGCGAACTGCTGTCGCTCGTGACCACGGCGGAACTGTCGAACGAGGCATTCCCGTGGTTGACGATGCGCACGATCAGGATCGGCTACACGCAGGCGATCGCGCTTCGGGTCAATTACGTCGGCGAACTCGGCTGGGAGCTGCACATTCCAGCGGAACACCTGCTGTCCGCGTACGACCTGATCTGGGAGGCCGGCAAACAGTTTGGCATCGCCGATTACGGCCTGTATGCGATGGACAGCCTGCGGCTGGAAAAATGCTACCGGGCGTGGAAAGGCGATCTCACGACCGAGTACACGCCGTTCATGGCGTCGCTCGATCGTTTCGTGAAGCTCGACAAGCCGGGCGGTTTCATCGGCCAGCAGGCGCTGCGGCGCGAGGCAGCGACGGGCCCGCGCGAGCGGTTCGTACCGCTGATCGTCGATGCAGCCGACGCCGACGCCGCAGCCGTCTCGATCGTGTACGACGGCGACACGCAGGTCGGACTCGTCACGTCGGGCGGGTACGGCTATCGGCTCAGGCAGAGCATCGCGCTCGCCTACGTGCGCGCGGATCTTGCAGTCCCGGGGAAGGTGCTCGAAGTCGAGATTCTCGGTGAGCGGCGCCGTGCGGTCGTCGACCGGGAACCGCTATACGACCCGGACAATGCACGACTGCGCGCGTGACGTGAGCCGGTCCGCGCTTCTGCGAATCCGGTGATCTCGGTCGCCACCGCATTCTCGACGTAGCCGAGCGCAATCGACAGCAGCCCGACGAGCCCGAGCGGTGCGCGGCGTTGCAGGCACTCAACCAGTCGCAATCGCCGCTTCGAGCCGCGCGTCGACCTGGTCGAGCGTGCCGTTGGCGTCGATCCGGCGCAGCAGGCCCAGTCGCGCGTAATGCTCGATCAGCGGCTGTGTGCGTTCGCCATACACCGTGAGCCGCTGGCGCACCGTCGCCTCGTTGTCGTCGGGGCGCTGGAACAGGTCGTGCGCCTTGCCGTCCGTGCAGCGCTCACCGGGCCGGGGTGGATTGGTTTCGACGTGAAATACGCGGCCGCAGCGGCGGCAGCTGCGACGGCCCGCCAGCCGCCGGAGCAACACTTCCGGGTCAATTTCCAGCAGCACGACGGTATCGAGCGGGGTCCCGAGACTCTTCAGCAACGCAGCGAGGCCATCGGCCTGCGCTTGCGTGCGTGGGAATCCGTCGAGGATGAAGCCGCGCGCGGCGTCCGGCCGCGCAAGCCGCTCGCGGATGATGCCTAGCATTATGTCGTCAGCCACCAGGCCACCGGCCTGCATCACGATCTGCGCAGCGCGTCCGAGTTCCGTGCCGGCGGCCACGGCCTCGCGCAGCAGGTCGCCCGTGGACACCTGCGGCACACCGTGACGCGCCTGCATCCTCTGCGCCTGCGTGCCCTTGCCCGAACCGGGCGCGCCCAGCAATACCAGCCTCATCCCAACGCACTCCGCGGGCCCCGGGCCCCATCGAGGGCGCCCATCGTGCCCGCGGCTTCAGGTCGCGTCAAACCGCGGCGAATCGGCTATCCTTCGCCCCCCACGGGGCGGTGCCGCCGCCCGGAATAACCGGAACAATTCGATGGCGAGCAGAAAGAGCAGCAAGCCCAGGCCGCGGAATGCCCTGTATGCGCAATCGGGCGGCGTGACCGCCGTCATTAATGCAAGCGCCCTCGGAGTCATCGAGGCCTGCCGCCGTCATCGTGATCGCATCGGGCATCTTTACGCGGGCCGCGACGGCATCGTCGGTGCACTGACCGAGGACCTGATCGACATCGGCCGCGAGGACCCGGCGGCCATCCGCGCGCTGCGCCACACGCCGGCAGGCAGCTTTGGCTCGGCGCGCTACAAGCTCAAGGACCTGGAACGCGACCTGCCGAAATACAAGCGCTTGATCGATGTCTTCCGCGCGCACGACATCGGCTACTTCTTCTACAACGGCGGCAATGACTCGATGGATACGGCGCTGAAGCTGTCGCAGCTTGGCGAGCAACTGGGTCATCCGGTCGCCTGCATCGGCATACCGAAAACCGTCGACAACGACCTCCCGGTCACCGATTGCTGCCCCGGCTTCGGATCCGTGGCCAAGTACGTCGCGGTCTCGACGCTCGAGGCCTCGCTCGACGTGGCATCGATGGCGCGTACCTCAACCAAGGTCTTCATCCTCGAGGTCATGGGCCGCCACGCCGGCTGGATCGCCGCGGCTGGCGGGCTTGCGGCCCGCAAGGCCGGGGACGCTCCCCACATCATCCTGTTCCCGGAAATCGCCTTTGACCGCGAGCGCTTTCTCGCGCGCGTGCGCGAAACCGTCGAGCAGAAGGGCTTTTGCGTCATCGTCGCTTCCGAGGGCGCGCGTGATGCCGATGGAAAGTTCCTGTCGGACATGGGCACGCGCGACGCCTTTGGCCACGTGCAGCTCGGTGGCGTGGCACCGACGCTCGCTGCGATGATCAAGGATGCGCACGGCTACAAGTATCACTGGGCGCTGGCCGACTACCTGCAGCGTTCCGCGCGCCACATTGCATCCGGCGTAGATGTCGAGCAGGCCTATGCCGTGGGCCGCGCGGCCGTCGAACTGGCGCTTGCCGGAAAAAACGCCGTGATGCCGGTGATCGTGCGCAAGTCCTCAAAGCCGTATCGCTGGAAGATCGGTTCGGTGTCGATCGCCGCGGTCGCCAATCGCGAGAAGATGGTGCCGAGGAATTACATCACCGCGGACGGTTTCGGTATCACCACGGCCTGCCGGCGTTATCTCGAGCCGCTGATCGGCGGTGAGGACTATCCGCCATTCAAGGCCGGAATACCGGTCTACGCGAAACTTTCCAACGCGCGCGTGCGCCGGAAATTGCCTGCGTTCGTGATATGATTTTTGGTTCCCAGGGAGGATTTTAATGTCGATGCAAGACGCACTGTCGCTCGCGATGCTGGCCGGCGTGATCGCCATCGTTTACGGGATTTTCATGGCGCGCTGGATACTCGCGCAGCCCGCCGGCAACGCACGGATGCAGGAAATTGCCGCCGCGATCCAGGCGGGCGCAAAGGCCTACCTGAATCGCCAGTACTCGACCATCGCCATCGTCGGCGTCGTGCTGTTCGTCGTGCTCGGCTTCGCCCTCGACTGGTACACAGCCATCGGCTTCGCGCTCGGCGCGCTGCTCTCGGGCATGACCGGCTACATCGGCATGAACGTGTCGGTGCGGGCCAATGTCCGCACCGCACATGCGGCGAGCATTGGCCTCAATCCGGCGCTGCAGGTCGCGTTCCGCGGTGGCGCGATCACCGGCATGCTGGTCGTCGGTCTCGGGCTGCTGGGCGTCGCGGCATATTACGGCGTGATGATGCGCCTGACCGGCGACAGCGACCATGCGCTGCACGCGCTCGTCGGCCTCGCCTTCGGCGGCTCATTGATCTCGATCTTCGCGCGTCTCGGCGGCGGTATCTTCACGAAGGGTGCCGATGTCGGTGCCGATCTCGTGGGCAAGGTCGAGGCCGGCATCCCCGAGGACGACCCGCGCAATCCCGCCGTGATCGCCGATAACGTCGGCGACAATGTCGGCGACTGCGCCGGCATGGCGGCCGACCTCTTCGAAACCTATGCGGTCACCGTGGTCGCGACCATGCTGCTCGCGAGCCTGGTGATGAAGGATCTCGGCGAGGCGGCAGTGCTGTTCCCGCTGGTGCTCGGCGCCGTGTCCATCGTCGCCTCGATCATCGGCACGTTCTTCGTCAAGGTTTCTGAAGGCGGCAAGATCATGGGCGCGCTGTATCGCGGCGTGATCGTCTCGGGCGTCATCGCGGCGGTCGCGTATTACCCGATCACGCGTTACATGCTGGGCGACGCGGCCATGCCGCTCTACTTCTGTGCGCTGATCGGGCTCGGCCTGACGGCCGCGATGATCGTCATCACGGAGTACTACACGGCCACCGAATACAAGCCGGTGCGCTCCGTCGCCGAGGCCTCCAGGACCGGCCATGGCACCAACGTGATCGCGGGGCTCGCCGTGTCGATGAAGTCGACCGCATTGCCGGTGCTCTCGATCTGCGCGGCGATCTGGGGCGCCTACTCGCTCGCCGGCCTGTACGGCATCGCGATTGCTGCAACCGCCATGCTGTCGATGACCGGCATGATCGTGGCGCTCGACGCTTATGGGCCGATCACCGACAACGGCGGCGGCATCGCCGAGATGAGCGGCCTGCCGAAGGAAGTGCGCAAGATCACGGACGCGCTCGACGCGGTCGGCAATACGACCAAGGCGGTCACGAAGGGCTACGCGATCGGTTCGGCTGGCCTCGCCGCGCTCGTGCTGTTTGCCGACTACACGCACAATCTCGAGATCGCCGGCAAGCTCCAGCTCTTCAGCCTGTCCGACCCGGCCGTGATCATCGGCCTCTTCATCGGTGGCCTGGTGCCCTACCTGTTCGGCGCGATGGCGCTGGAAGCCGTCGGCCGCGCGGCGGGCTCCGTCGTCATCGAGGTGCGCCGCCAGTTTGCGGAGATCAAGGGCATCATGGAAGGCACGGCGAAGCCCGATTACTCAAAGGCCGTGGACATGCTGACCCGCGCGGCAATCCGCGAAATGATCGTCCCCTCGCTGCTGCCGATCCTGATCCCGGTGATCGTCGGCTTCGGCATGAACTACCTGCTCGGCCCCGGTGCCGGCGTCCGCGCGCTCGGCGGCGTGCTGATCGGCACGATCGTCACCGGCCTGTTCGTCGCGATCTCGATGTGCACCGGCGGCGGCGCCTGGGACAATGCCAAGAAGTACATCGAGGAAGGAAATTTCGGTGGCAAGGGCTCGGACACGCACAAGGCGGCCGTGACCGGCGACACCGTCGGCGATCCCTACAAGGACACCGCGGGCCCGGCCATCAATCCGCTGATCAAGATCATCAACATCGTGGCACTGCTGCTGGTGCCGCTGCTGTAATAATCCCGACCTCTCCCACTTCTGGGAGAGGTCGCGCGCAGGGCGGGTGGGCTCTCGCCTGTGCCTGAAGACAAGAAAGGCCCCGGGAAACCGGGGCCTTCTTGTTTGCTCCGGTCAGCATCGCCGCGCGACGCGGATCGGTATCTTTCGCGATCATCAACGGTCCTCAGGATCTTCAGTGCCTCGGGGTCTGCCGAGCCGGAGCAGCCGCTGCGGGCACGCCCAAAGAGCACCCGCTCTGTGTTGCTTCCCAACGGCTTCGTCCAGCGGCTCACTTCCAGTCCAATGCTTCGGAGGCCTTGCCGCCAATCGCGCCCGGCACATCAAACGTGCAGTCACTCGCCTGGAAGCCTTCGCGCGCTACGTCGAACAGCCAGATTCCGCCGCCGCGCTTGAAAGCCAGCCGGTCGCAGCTTCCGGTCACGGCCGACGGCGCCCACGATGGATACGCCGCGACACCGGACGGAATGTGCGTCAGGCTCGCGACGCTGACCTGCTCCGCACCATTGACGGCGAGGTAATTGATTTGCGCAACCCAGAGCTCCGGGTCGTACACATATGCCCCGCCCGGGGCCTCGATCCACCGCCCCATTGCGACGACCAGCCGACGGCCATCACGCGACCAGTCGAAGCTCTGGATCCATGCCTTATCCGCATCGTACCGCGCGGGGAACATAGGCTGCGGCAGGCCAGAAGCCTCAGGCAGTGCACCGGCCGAATTGCACACCAACGGCAGCGCGACGGCCGTCCGGCTAGACAGTTCCTCCGAGTAGGCACCAAACGCCAGTTGTCGACCGAGCGGACTGATCCCAAGCCCTTGGAGCGACCCGCCGACGTCATCCGGCGGCGGTACATCCGGGCGGTACAGCTCACGTGGCTGCGGCGACGCCGCAAACGGATCCAGGACCCACAAAGTTGGCCAATTGGTCGGTGACATGACACCCCAGAAGTACACGACCGGGGTGCTCCCACAACCGGGACCCGACACCAGCGCGTCGGTATTCGCCGCGAGCCGCAAGCCGGTGTTGGAAAATACGAAAACGACTCGGGGGATTGCGCCTGGCGCTGCACTCATCAGCGCGCGTGTCCCCTTCTTGTCGACTGCCTGAGCCCAGAAGAGGTATCGGCCGTCCGGGTCCCACGCGATCGCCGGCGTGAATCGTGCTGCTGCGTTCCAGATCTCCGCGTCGCCGGAAGGCTGACCCTTTGCGTCGACGGCGATGCCACGTATGGCCGCGGATAGCCACTGGTTCCGGGGCGAGCGGCGGCGGGGTGGTGGGTTCACCGAGGTGCGCGAGGATGGCGCGGATCGAGCGTGGTTCGGTGAGGAAAGCAATCAGGCGCATCGGGCCCTGGCAGCGTGGGCAGGAGAGCCGGCGGTTCTCGTAGATCCGGGCGAGCAGGCGGGCCCAGGAGAGTGAGGCGCGGCGGCGCGTGGCGACCGGGAGCGTGGGATCGGTCCGCGGCACTGTCACCGGCATGAGTTCGGTCACCGGCTTCGCGGCGCAGGCGGTGACGCGGGCGCGCAGTGCGGCGTGCGGGGCGAACACGCCGGCATAGTGATGTCGATGGCGGCGCGGCGGCGGGATCAGCGCGGCGAGTCGGTCGAGCAGTTCGAGTGGCGCGAGGGTGCCGCGATCAGCGGCGCAATATCACAGCGCACCAAGTCGTTTCGCTAATCTAAAAGCGGCCCCACGCCACCGCTTTTGACATAAGGCTGCTGCCACGGGAATTTTGGACAGACTTGGAGGAGCAATCCCCGTTGTCCATTGAAATTCGTGCCCGGTTGGCGCATGTTCGCAGCATCCAAAGAAGAGGCGGGCCTTCCAAGAGAGACCTGCCGCAGTCTCGACCGCGCGTCGCGTGGTCAGTCTGGGGCTTCGGTTTCGGACAACAGATTGCAAATCAAATCGCTTCTTTACGGCAAGGGGGATACGTATATGCACGCAAGAATCGTATGGCTAATCGAGCGTCACAAAATTCCGGGCGCGGCGCTAGCTGCAGCACTCGGAACTCTATTTATGACAAATCAGGCTATGGCGCATCCGCCGACCGTTGATAGCCGCGCGACAGTCTCCGTTTACGCCGAGGGACTCAACAACCCGCGCGGACTTGAGTTCGGACCCGATGGTATGTTGTATGTCGCCGAGGGAGGCGTTGGAGGCTTGAACCGGCCGCCGACCAGTCCTGACTGCCAGGTCGTGCCTCCGGTAGGGCCGTATACAGGCAGCAACACAGGCTCGCGCATTTCACGGATCGACCGCTACGGTAATCGGACGACGGTTGTCGACGGCCTGCCATCGAGCCAGACCAGCGCAACGTTGGGCAGTTTGGTCAGTGGTGTCGCGGACATCGCTTTCGTGGGCAAGCGTCTCTATGCGATTCTCGCGGGCGCCGGCTGTTCGCACGGGGTTTCCGGCATTCCGAACAGCGTCATCCGTATCCATCATGACGGTAGCTACAGCGTCATTGCAGATCTGGGTGCCTACCAGCGAGCCAACCCGGTACTAAACTCGGAGGAGGAGGACTTCGAAATTGACGGTACCTGGTACAGCATGATTGCGGTGCGCGGCGACCTGTACGCCGTCGAGCCGAACCACGGCGAGATCGTCAAGGTGACAACCAAGGGCGAAATCAGCCGGGTCATCGACGTCTCAGCCAGCCAGGGCCACGTGGTTCCGACGGCTATCGCCTATCGCGGGAAATTCTACGTCGGCAACCTCGGCGTCTTTCCGCAGGACGCCGGGAGTTCAAACGTCTGGAAGGTGACTCCTAGTGGCCAAATCAAGCTTGCGGTGACCGGCTTCAACATGGTACTTGGCCTGGCCTTCGACGATCACGGTCAACTGTACGTGCTCGAAACATCCGCGTTTCCAGCGCCAGCTCCGGGCACGGGCCGCATCGTGCGGATCAGCAGGGACGGCAAGAAGCACGACGTAATCGCTGACGGCCTGTTCCTGCCGACCGGCATGACCTACGGGCCGGATGGCAACCTCTATGTGTCCAACGTCGGATTCGGTCCGCCGCCGGTGGGCCTTGGTCAGGTCCTCAAGATCGACCTGAACGATGACAGAGAAGACGATTGAAAGCACAGGCGTCGTGGACTTGAGAGATTAGACGATATCTCCACTCATCAAAGCGATAGGCCCCTCGCGAGGCCTATCGTCTTTCATGACTATGGCCCGCTACCAATCTTGATTGAGCTTCGGTTTGAAGTTGGACCTCAGCGCGCGCGCTTGCGCCAGACCAGACAAGCAATAGCTTCCACGGTCAACCCAGACACCGGGCCGCACGTTGCATCAGCGGCCGCAGGTGCCTGCCTTGCAGCGAGCGCGGACGCGCCCGGCGCCAGCGTGCCAACACCCAGCCACTGGACAGCATGGCGAGCCAACGCGCACCCCTGCGAATCACCCCGAGCGAATCGGCACCATAGACATGCTCGGCCTTGAAATGAGTCCAGACGTCGACCACGCCCTGCATCGCTTGGTCGAAGTGGTCTGCATTGCAAGCCAGGGCCGCCGCGTTGATGGCACCGGCCGAGGTGCCACATATCACCGCAAAAGGGTTGCGTCGTTATCGCGCGCAACACGCCCACCTGATAGGCCGCTCGCGCACACTCCGCACTTCCGCGCGCCTACCTCGCAACAGAACAGGTCGTTTGAAATGCCTATCCGCGCACGGGCCGGGGAATGTCCTTCGACGACCCGCTCACCGGAAACATGGTGAGCTCTAACCTGAGCGAGTGGCCTTCGTGGCGCGGCCTCATGACCGCCAGGTTGGCCCTCGCGGAGCACACGAGATGGTACCCGGAACTGCTGTTTGGGTTGGGCCGCCAGCGATTCCGTGCCGAGTTGTTGGGCGGCGTTCAGCTTTTCGAGGCAACCTCCGAATGGCATGGCGAGGTGCACGGAGGGGTCGGGGTCCGGCTGTTCGATGACAGCCAGCAGAGCCTGACCGCGGAACTCACGCTCCATCACGCCAAGACGGGGCCCGAGATCGGCGAGAACATCAATCAACTGGTATTCCGCATGACGCTGCTCCGCAGGGTCGTCGGCCTGGAGAACGCCGCCCGTGGGGCGCCGATTCCGTCGTGAGTTCGCATCGACGCTCCATGTGCGACGACAGCGCCCGCGCGCTGTGCATCGAGCCGGTCTGCGTCAGCTTCCGTTGCGCTCTGCTACTCCGGTCACACGTGGCGGCTCCTCATGGTCTTCGGGCAGGAGGACGGTGATGTCAACCTCAGGACGGCTCGCGCCTTTTTCCTGGATTCTTGTCGCGTCCATGCTGGCTGGCACCGTGGCGGTGCCATCCGCATTCGCTCAAGCCGTTCAACGTTCGATCTTCGACACGCCCGAGGGCCCTGAACTGCGTCACCCTCGGCGGGGTCCGAACCCGGACGGGGACGACCTCGTCAAGCGCCGGATCACCGCTACCTCCTGGTCGTGCGCGACAGCCCAGGCCCATCCACTCCGCACGGCGAGCGACCGCTACTCCTCGCCTTCGCTGCCGTTCCGGTTGCGGAGTCGCGGTTGCGCTACGGAGCTTCCGCGAGCCGGCGACGCACCCGCCGCCGTCGTCGAGGCGCGGACCATGCGCGTCCGCACTGCGCTCGCCCTGACCGCGTTCGCCTCAGCAGTGCAAGCGGAGTAATCTGCGCGCCATGCCTGCTACCACCATCAACGAGTACCTTGAAGCGCTCCCTGCAGACCGGCGCGCGGCGTTCATTGCCGTGCGCAAGGAGATCGACCGATCCCTGCCGGCCGGCTATCAGAGCGGCATCCAGTTCGGGATGATCTCGTGGTACGTGCCGCTCTCCACTTATCCCGTGGGCTATGGCGGCAACGCCAAGGTCGCGCTGCCGTACATTGGGCTGGTCTCGCAGAAGTCACATATGGCGCTCCACATGATGTGCTTCTACGGCCACCCAAAGCTCAAAGCCTGGTTCGACGCCGAATACAAGAAGTCCGGAAAGAAGCTGGACATGGGCATGGGCTGTCTCCGCTTCAAGAAATTGGACGAGCTTGCGCTCGACGTGTTGGGCCGCACTGTTGCGCGCGTGACACCCGCAGAACACGCGGCCAATTACCAGGTCACGCGGGACGCACAGAAGAAGGGTAAGGCCAAAAAGCCCGCTGGGAAGAAGGCAAAGCCCAAGAAGTAGCGTCAGGCTCCGCCCGCGTTCTCATGGTCAGCGTGGGTGCGCGCGTCGTCGCAGGGAGCTCCGCGATGAGCGTTCCGCCACCGCCGGATGATGCATTTTGCCGGTGACCGAACCCTGGATACGGCCGAAGCGTTTGGAAAAATCGCGCAGCGCCTGCGCATCGAGTTGCCGGTCCGGGAAGCAGAGCACGCCAAAGCGGCCTGGCGCAGCCAAAACAGCCGCGAAGTCGGCATCGGTCAGCGGCTGCGACAGATCGACACCGGTGACACGGGTGCCGAGGACTCTAGCTGTGGGTTGGACTTGCATCCCGCCCCGCGGATTGTGGCGTCGATTCGAATATCAGCTCTGCTTCCGGATACAGTCGCACCAGCGTCTCGCGCGCCATCACCCTGATGATCGGATGCAGTCGCTTCGCAACTTCGTCAAAGCTCGCATCCTGATCCGCTGCGCTCCAGATCGACTCGATCTCCCCCCGGTGGTGCTCTCTTGCCTCGTCAACTAACGGTTGCCAGTGCGGCGGATATTCACCATCGGCCCACTCACCCCGCCCGCGTCCGTAGTGCGCCACGGCCAGGTAGCGCAGTAGCGCGGTGCCGGACCTTTGCGCGAGGAAATCCGCCGCCCAGCGGACCTTGCCGTCCACCTCCCCGCGCGCGAGGTTGTAGAGCTGCGCGGCACCGCTCGCGCCCAGCGCCCCAACGATGCCGCCGATCAGCGCCCCGGCACCGAAGGTAAGTCCACCCGCAGCGAGGTCGGCTGCGAGACCGCCCAGCGCGCCCGTCACCGCACCACCAATCATGCCGGACTTGGCGACGTTTGCGGGCTTCGTGACTCCGAACTGTCCCGCGACACGCGCGAGGATGGCCTCGCTTGCCCGGCCAGAAAGTCCGTGCAGTGCAATCAAGCGGTCGGTCGTCTCGCGTACGGCGCTGTCCAGCCGCTTGGCGAGCGCATTCATTGCACGTTCCGCGTCGGGATCCTCCATCTCCCGATCGGTGAGCATTGAGCGCAGCCACCGGCCAGCCTTCTCCTTGATGCCCGGCACACTCACGGTTTCGCGGTCGGTGGCGACTGTGGCGAGCTGTGCGGCAAGCGCGAGCATCGCAGCCTCGAACACCTCGAGGTTTTGCGCACGCCAGGCGGCGCGCAGACGCTGAAATGCGGTCTGTTTTTCGGGCGGCAGTGCGTCGCCAACGGCGCCAAGCAATTTGTCTTCCTGCACCCAGCAGCGCGCGAACGCATCCAGCCCGATGACGCCGCGCACACCTATGTGGGACGCCACGTGCTGGCGCCAGGCATTTTCGTCGGCGGCCTCCGCCTCTCTCCCGCGCGGCGCGCCGGTCTGGTTAAGCAGCAGCAGGACCGGTTTGCCAATCCAGCCGAGGATCTGCATCTCCACGGCCACGTACCCTGCGGATGCCGGATCCTCCGCGACATTGACAAGATAGAGGACCACGTCGCTCTCTTCGCGCACATTGCGGATCGCCTGCTGACTGCTGAAGAAGGGCCGGTCGGTGTAACGGTCCCACACCTGGGTGAGCAGCCAGCCGATCGGGTTGTCGCTCACGCGCAGGCGCTTCAGCAGGCGCGCACTGTCGCCGAGCCCCGGCGTATCCCACAGGCGCAACGCGTCGCCCTGCGGCGTGTTGATGAGCACATGGCCCTCTGCCTGCTCGGTGACGTGCGCACGGTCTGCCACTTCGCCGATGTCGCGGCGCATCAGCGTGCGCATCAGCGTGGTCTTGCCCACGTTGGTGTGCGAGACCAGGCTCAGATTGATCGTGTCCGCGTTGGTCGAGAGCGCCGTCTGATTGCTCATATCGCGGCTGGTTGCCACAGTGCGGCCCGCAGTTGATCAACCACCGCACGATCCGCGACTGCGCAATCTGTCGGGTCCGTGCGATCCGCGAGCGGCGCCGACGCCGCAAGATCAACCGGACATGCGTTCAAACCCCGCGCTGAAACAAAGTCTTGCCAAGCGCGGCGACGCTCGCCGATGCGCCGTTCGGCGCCGCCTGGCGGCCCCATCCTGTCCGCGTAAGGTCCTTCGTCGATCAGCACCAGCAGTTGGGTATGCTGCCGGCGCAGCGACAGCCAGTCGCGCACGCCAGAGATTACAGCGCCATGGTTCTCGTCTTCCGGTGTAGCCGCGAGGTTGAGCAGCAGGACAATTACATCGGCGATGCCGCCACCACGCTCGCCCAAGTGCTGGAGAAACGTCGCTTCATCGCCGTATGCCACCGGTGCGCGCGTGTCCACAGCCAGATTTTCCCCGAGCGCAGACGGGAGCAGGGTACGCAATCGCGCCTGTGACCGCTCGGACGGCTCATACGCGTAAGGCAACACCATAATGATGCCCCGGCTGATCGCGCCGTCCACCCCGCTGAAGGCGGTGCGGAAGTACGCGGTCAGCGCAGGCGGCAACGGCGCATATCGCGACCATCGCCAGATAAACAGCGTGCGCAGCAGCGCGAGCACCAGGCGCGGCAGCACGATGAACAAGGCAGCCGACGCGGCGAGCAAGTGGATCCAGGAACCGGCACGTTCACCCCCCGCGCCGTTCTGCCAGCGCATGACCTCGATGTGGGCGGCATCGGGGACCGCGACGCCGGTTACGACAGACGCCGGCCCGTAGATCACGGAGAGCAGCGCATGGACCTGCCGCGCGTCGAGAAAAGTGCTTCCCCAACCCGCCTGATAGTCGAGCACATAGCCGCGCAGGTACAGGCCTGCGATCAGGCCGATCCCGACTGCCGCGGCGCACAGGTGGAAGACGCGCGTCCCGCGGGCCACCAGCAACGGTCGAGCCGCTTCGTACCACTCGCCGGTGAACCGGCGCAGCGCGTCGGCCAGCGGCGCATTGAATGATGCCGACTTGACGACCAGGCGCTTGAGGCGAGCCAGTCCAATCTTCGCAATCACTCCGGCCAGCCACCGCCGGCGCGAACTTGAGGTTGCGGATGATCGTATCCAGCCGACGAACACGGCTGCGTAGACCAGCAGGTTCCAGAGCACCAGCCCAAGCAGCCCAGGCGCCAGGATATTGATGCGCTGAGTGCCGTCCAGTTTGGAGAGCATGAGCCCGAAGAGCAGGCCGAGCAGGATCAGCAAGGGGCTCACCCACGCCGGACCGCCGGCGACATCCAGCACCGTGTCGACAAAAGGATGGCGCGCGACGATCTGCTTCAGCAATATGCTGGCGCGGGCGGCCAGCATGCGCTGCGCGGCCCTGGGCAACGTGGCGCGCTCGATGTTGGGCTCATCGGGGACTGTTACGTCGCCGGTGTTACGCCTGGCTTCCCGAGCGGCGGCCTGGCGCTCTGCCACCGGGACGAGTGTGCCCGCCCGATCGATTTCCTCGATCGCCTTGACCAGCAGAACGGAGCGCAGCACTTCTTCTCGCATGGCTCTCCTGGAAGAACAGGATGAACCGGCAGTCCGACAATCCGGACCAAGGCATAATGATAGACGGGAACTTTACTCCACCTGCGCGCCGGCGGCTTTTATTGCCTCCGCGTACTTGTCCGCTTCGATCTTGAAGTAGGCGCCGAATTCGTCGGGCGAGCTGCCGGGCGGTTCTGCCCCTTCTTTTGCCATCAAGGCGCGCACGTCCGCGTCTTTCAGCACCTTCGACATTTCGGCATGGAAGCGGTTGATGATTTCGCGCGGGGGCCATTCCTTTTCCGGGTGATCAGGCTCGATTGCATCGTCATCAGATCGAACGGCTCGGCGAGAGCGCGCGTCGCGGTGAGGATCGCCTCCATGTCCTGGCGCGATAGCGCCTGCGCCGTGCTCGGTGCGTTCATGGCAACGGTGTGCCAACGGTCAAGGGGGGCTTTGCGGACTCTTTGTAGTACGGCCCGAATGGCAGCTCACGGGTTTCGGTGGTGAACATATGCATGTTGGCCAGTCGGCTGTCCTCCTGGTTCGGCCACCGACCGGCCCCTGGACCCGGGTCCGTTTTCGAATTGAAGATCGAGTTGATCGCCCCCGTCACCAAGGCGTCGACTGCAATGTTGCTGACGCTGCCCGAGTCATCGTGAGCCTTGCCGCTGCCCTCCCAGAGTAAGGTCCCCGTCCGTGTGTCCACCAGTCGTGCGCTGACCTGCACGCTGACAATCGTGCGCTTGTCGTAGTCGTCCACGATCCATTTGCCGTAATCATGCACGGTCGCAAACAGCACGGCGTCCGCCCCGGTGATCTCGCGTACCTTGTCGAGCGCTGCCTGGTCCAATTCGCTCGCGGCCGGGATGTCATTTTCCTTCAGCAGCTGAGCGGCGACCAGGACCGGAAAGACATAGTAACCGCGCTCCGCGACCAGCTGACTCACGGTCGACAGGTAGCCGTAGGTCCCGTCCACGTTGGTGCTCTCATTGATCGGCGGCAGGATCAGAATCGAGCGTGGCGGACTTTGACGGAATGCCGTGTAATCGTACGGCTCGACAGTTTCGCCGCCCGCGAGGCCGGGCAGCACGAGAATCAAGATGGCAAGCGCAGAGCATCGAAGTGAAAATCTCATTGCGGCTTCTCCGAAGACGTCGTGAGATTCGCGAGTAGCCGATCGACGAAGATGGCGGACTCCGGAAATTCGGCCTTCTCGGCGAGCAGCTCCTCCCTGGCGAGATCCGCCCGCCCGATCTGGGCATACAAGGAGCTGAGGTGTGCATGCCAGCCGGGGGGCAGGGGCTTGTGCGCGGTGCGCGCGGTCACACGATTCTTCTCAAACAGATGTGCCTGGGCTTGTGGCGTCCGTGATTTGGGCAACGCCTGCGCGTAGTAGATCAGGTCCTCGTAGTAGCCCCACGCATAGTGTGTCGGTGGCGTTGCGCATCCGGTGGCGAGCACGGCGAGCGCGAGGGTCAGCAGCGCCTTCACGGGTCGAGCGCTGGCGCGCAGGTAGCGCGAGCGGTCATCGAATTTACCGACGATCTGGGCGCTCTTGGGGCCTGAAATCATGGCGTAACTCGACTACAAAAAGCCCGCTGGCAGCATAACCGCAACCTGGCGGCGAGGCTACGGTCGGGTGCCGGCGTCACGCGCGCGAGCGGCTTCGGCGTTGGTACGCCGATCTTCGTGAGCGTGTTGCGATCCGTGTGGTGAAACGGCGCCTCCCGCCCACGCACCTCAAGGACGGTATCCTCGTCGCAGGACCAGGTGTCGTCCGGATTGATTGTCACCTCGATGCGAAACTCGAGCGTGGTGAACGCCGCCTCCAGACAATCGGTTGAGCAGATGCCGTAGCTTGTCGAGCCACGCGTGGCGCGGAGCTCGAAGCTTTGCGCATCGGCGGCCGCCTGGCCGACAACGAGCGCGACCTGGCCGGGCTTGACGATGTGCGTGTGGTAGCGCAGGCCACTGAAAAGCCGTGGACCGTCGGCTTTCGGATTGCCATCGAGTCCGCGCGTTCCGCTCCAGATGCCGGCCATGCGATGGGCGCGCCTCACGTTTTCGGTCCAGACTCCGGCGGCGAGTTCGCAGGCGGTATCGTTCGCGATGGCGATCCCTACAAGGACACCGCGGGCCCGGCGATCAATCTGCTGATCAAGATCATCAACATCGTCGCGTTGCTGCTGGTGCCGCAGCTATGCGCAGGGTTTCCTTTGCGGCCGTCCAGTCGCGATGAGCGGGTTCCCCGACCGCAAGGCATCGCCCGCCCGCTGACTTGCTGCTCGCCGATCAGCGCAGCGTTTGCAACGCGTGCCGCGGAATATGTGCACGCATCTCTTTCTCCGTCTGGTTCAGCAGGTCTTTCGCGACTTCCGCGGCGATGTCAGATTGCATTGTTTTCGGAATGGCCTTGCGCAGGATGCCGAGGAACGCCGGTGCGACCAGCAGGACCAGGCGATCAAAACCGTGATCCCGCTTCGCCGCGATGAGTTCGGCAGCGACCCGGCGCGCGAAGGTGGCCGCCGCCTGCCGACGGGGCCGCCGTTCGCCGCCCGTGGCGTGACGTGCGACGGCTCCGCGCCGGCTCGCGCCCGACCGTGCGCTGGTGAACACGCGCCCGGGCCGGTCCGATTTCAGATCGCGGTCATGCAGGCGGGCATCGGGATTGGCGAGCTGCCCGACCAGTCGCAATGCGGCCCGAGGACCCTCAATGTCGTAAAAGCGGGCCTCTGCCTGGTTCGCAACGACGACCTTCGTGTGCATTGCCGATCACCTCATCGTGAGCCCGGAAGACGTTGGCGAATACCACACCACCGGGTACCATGATTGCAGAAAGCTTTCGCGACTGATACGGCATCATGCCGGTTTCACCACGGGTGGGCGGCGAGTCTGTGTACCGGCGGCGGTACGCATGGCCGCAGTGAGCTGCTGGCGCCGTTGCTGTAAGTGCTGCGCGATTTGCCGGTGAGCCTGGGCTTTGATCCTGCCGCGCTCGCCACCGCGCGCGCGGCCTCTTTTGGCGCCCGCGAACGTGGATCGACGCGCGAAACAGCGGGTTCCCCCCTCAGATCTCCTCCGGCACCGTGCGAATCGCCCCGCACGGGCACTCGGTGACGCACAGCCCGCAGCCCTTGCAGTAGTCGTAGTTGAACTGGTAGCGCTGTCCGGGTCCGAGCTTGATGACGGCGTTGTCGGGACACACGCCATAGCAGTTATCGCATTCGAAGCAGTTGCCGCAGGAGAGGCAGCGCCGTGCCTCGAACTGCGCCGTGACCTCGTCGAAGCCGCCCACGACCTCCTCGAACGTGGATTGACGGCGAATCGTGTCGAGCACCGGCTGTCTGGACTTGGGGGCGTCCGAGTAGTACCAGGTATTGAGCTTGTCGAAACTCGCGAGCTCGTGGCTCGCCGCGTGCACCCATGTTGTGCCCCGCAACCATGCATCGATGTTGTGTGCCGCGAGCTTGCCGTGGCCTATCCCGACCGTGACGGTGCGTTCGCCACGGACCATGTCGCCGCCCGCGAAGATGCCGGGATATCCCGTCATCATGCCCGGGCCAACATTCACGACGCCGTCCTGGACTTCGAGGCCCGGCACGCCGTCGAGCAACGACAGGTCCACATCCTGCCCGAGCGCGAGGACCACGCAATCCGCCTCGAGCGTCTCAAACTCGCCCGTTGGCTGCGGGTTGCCCTGGGTGTCGAGTTGCATCTTCTCGACGGTGATCGATGACTCGCCGGCCTGCTTGATGGTTGAGAGCCACTTGACCAACACGCCCTCCTGCAGTGCCTCTTCGAGTTCCGATTCATGCGCCGGCATTTTTTCGCGCGTGCGGCGGTAGACGATGATGGATTCCTCGGCGCCGAGGCGCCTGGCTGTGCGCGCCATGTCGAGGGCCGTGTTGCCGCCCCCGTAGACCACGACGCGCCGCCCGAGCAGCGGCTTTTCGCCGCCCTCCATGCTGCGCAGCACGGATATGGCGTCGAGCATCTTCGCTGCGCTGCCCGCGGGAATGTAGGCGCGCTTGGCAATGTGCGCCCCGACGGCGAGAAACACCGCATCGAAGCCGCCCCGGTGCATCGCCTCGAGCACGTTCGTCACCTTGGAGCCGAGTTCGAGCGCGACGCCCAGGTCGAGGATGCGCTGGATCTCCGCGTCGAGCACCTCGCGCGGCAAGCGGTACTTGGGAATTCCGAAGCGCATCATGCCGCCCGGCACCGGGCCCGCTTCCTGGATGGTCACTGCGTGACCGAGACGGGCCAGTTGATAGGCCGCCGACAGGCCCGAGGGCCCGGCCCCCACGATCAGCACGCGCTTGCCCGTGGCGGAAGGCGGCGCCGCAAATTTCCAGCCACAACGCAGCGCCTCGTCGCCGAGGAAGCGCTCGATCGCATTGATGCCGACGCTCTCGTCGAGGAATGTGCGATTGCAGGCGGTCTCGCAGGGGTGATAGCAGACCCGGCCCATGACCGCGGGCAGCGGATTGTCCTGCGCCAACGCGCGCCAGGCTTCCTCGTAGTGCCCGGACTCGGCGTGAAAGAGCCAGCCCTGAATATTCTCGCCGGCCGGGCAGGCATGGTTGCACGGCGGCAGACGGTCGATGTACTCGGGGCGGACCGTGCGCCAGGATCCCGTTCGATTGGCAAGACTCGAGCCCGGATCGAGCGTGATGGCAAAGGGCTTGGCCTTCATGCCCGGCGCTCCGTATCGTCGAGCAGCCGGTAGCGAAGGATGTTGCGGTCGGCCATCTGCTGGATTCTGTCGATGACGTCGCGGCGCGCCGGATCCTTGAACAGGTGCGCAAAGCGCTGTTGCGGTCGCAGGTATTCCTCGACCGGCAACTTGTGCTTGATCTTCGAGACTTGGGTCACCTTGCTGCCTTCGGCCTCGAACACGGGGAAGAGGCCGGTCTCCTTGGCGAGGCGCGCGATCTTGATCGTCTCCGCGGAGTCGTGACCCCACCCGAGCGGGCAGGGAACCAGGATATGGATGTACCGTGCGCCGTGGATCTCCATTGCGCGGCGAACCTTCGCTTCGAGGTCATGCAGCTCGGCGACGGTGGCAGTGGCGACGTACGGGATCTCGTGGGCCATGGCAATCGCAGGCAAGTACTTGCCCTGGCCAAAGTGGTTGCCGGACGATTGGCCCAGCGGCATCGTCGTGTTGGTGCGCGCGGCGGGCGGAGTCGTCGAGGAACGCTGCACACCGGTGTTCATGTAGCCCTCGTTGTCGTAACAGATGTAGAGCACGTCGTCATTGCGCTCGAACATCCCCGAAAGGCAGCCAAAGCCGATGTCGGCGGTGCCGCCGTCGCCACCCTGCGCGACCACCCGCACGTCATGGCGGCCCTTGACGCGCATGGCCGCCGCGATGCCTGCGGCCACCGCGGCCGTGTTGCCGAACAGGGAGTGGATCCAGGGGATCTGCCACGAGGTCTCGGGATAGGGCGTCGAAAAAACCTCGAGGCAACCGGTCGCGTTGGCTGCCACGAGCTGGCATTGCGTTGCCTCCATCGCGGCGTCGATCGCGTAGCGCGCGCCGAGTGCCTCGCCGCAGCCCTGGCACGCGCGGTGCCCGGAGTTGAGCGAGTTCGTGCGCCGCATGTTCGCCTGCACCGAGCGCTGCTCATCCGGCAGCAGGCGGTTGCCAACGGTGAAGGTGCCGGTCTGGTAGAAGCGGATCGGTTGGTAAGTCATCGTGTGCTCCTCAACCGGGTTTGGTAGCGGCCATGCCGAGGTCGCGCAGGATGTTCTCGGCGATAGGCCCCGAGCGTCGCTGCTCGCGTTCGCGCGCGAGCACTCGCTCGACCACTGCATGGTCAAGGTCGAGAAAAGTCACCGGCTCGAGACGGCCCTCGACTGCTTCGCCGAACACCTTGTGCAGGGACCGGCGCGTGATGGCGCGGCCGCCGAGCCCGGCGATCACGGTGTGCACGAGTTCAGGTGAACCGGCATAGGAGGCCGCGACGTTGTTCGACACGATGCCGCCGAGACCGACAGCAAAGCTCTTCTCCAGAACCACGACACGCTTCGCTGCCGCAAGTGCCTCACGAACGGCCGCGGTGGGCCAGGGACGGAAGCAGGTGATGCCGAGCACGCCGATCCTGACGCCTTGTTCGCGCATCTCGTCGACGGTGTCCTTGATCGTGCCGAGCACGGAACCGAGCGCCACGACCACCGTGTCTGCGTCCTCGATACGGTAGGTGTGGATGAGCCCGCCGCTCTCACGTCCGAAGATGCGCTTGAATTCGTCGGTCCAGGACGGCATCAGTTCGAGCGCCTGTCGCTGCTTGGCGTGCGCGAGATAGCGCACTTCCATGAAGGCCTCCGGACCCACCATCGCGCCGATCGAAATCGGGTTGGCCGGGTCGAGCACCTGACGCGGGTCATAGGGCGGCAGGTATGCATCCACCTGTTCCTGCGTCGGCAGGTCCACCCGTTCGTAGGCGTGAGTCAGGATGAATCCGTCCATGCACACCATCACTGGCAGCGATAGTTCTTCCGCCAGGCGGAATGCCTGGATGTGGAGGTCCAGCGCTTCCTGATTGTCCTCCGCGAACAGTTGAATCCAGCCGCAGTCACGCTGGCTGAGCGCATCGGTATGGTCATTCCAGATGTTGATCGGCGCGCCGATGGCGCGGTTTGCCACTGTCATGACGATGGGCAGGCCCAGACCCGCAGCGTTGTAGACCGCTTCGGCCATGAACAGCAGCCCCTGGCTCGCTGTGGCGGTGTAGGCCCGGGCGCCCGCCGCGGAGGCGCCGATCGCCACCGACATGGCGGCGAATTCGGACTCGACATTGATGAATTCGCAGGGAGTGAGCCGTTGTGCCGTCACCATGCGGCCGAGCGCCTCCACAATGTGCGTCTGCGGCGAGATGGGGTAGGCGCAGATCACCTCGGGACGGCAGAGCGCAACAGCCTCGGCAACCGCAGTCGAGCCTTCAATCTGCTTGAGCATCGGCGGCCTCCTGCATTTCCTGCGTCACGCTATTGTAGGCTTCCGTCGCTGCGGCGACGTTGGCGTCCGCAATCTTGGTCGGGAACTTGTCGCGAATTGCGGCGTTCACGGAATCCAGCGAGATGCGCCCGGAAATGGCTGCGAGCCCGGCAAGCAGCGCTGCGTTCGGCACCGCGCGGCCGATGTGTTTCAGGGCGAGCTCCGTTGCGGCCACCGTGCAGAGGCGCTCGCGGCGGAAGCTGGCCAGAAATTCGCTCAGGCCGAGTTCGTCGAACGAACGCGTCGTGTTGATGACGACATAGCCTTCCGGAACGAGGCCACTGAACACGTCCACCTGATGCAGCAGCGTCGGGTCCTGGATGATCAGCGCGTCGGGCGCCATGATCGGCTCGCGCAACCGGATCGGCCGGTCGTCGATGCGGCAGAAGGCGACCACCGGCGCGCCCGTGCGCTCCGAGCCGAAACTCGGGAACGCCTGCGCGTGCCGGCCCTCGCGAAAGGCCGCCACGGACAGCAGTTCAGCGGCGGTGACGACCCCCTGGCCGCCGCGCCCATGGATTCGAACCTGAAACATGATGTTCCCTCATGATCCATTCACCACCCGCTCCACCTCGCGTTCGGCGAGTTCGGCGATATTCCGGCTTTCATCCACGAGGCACGCGATCTCGGCGCTGGTGCGCTTCACGTAGTCGGCATCCTTGATCGACTTCAGGTTGATGCGCGCGTTGCAGGCCGCACCCTTCACACCCGCCAGTGAAACCAGCGCGCCGACGCCGGCGTCGGTGATCATGACGTCGTTGCCTGAGCGTGCGGCCATCAGGCACAGTTCCAGCGCCGCACGGCAGTGCCGGGCGGTCTGCATGGGAACCTCGGTGGCGGTCTTGTAGCCGGACTGAATGGCTTCGCTGCGCGCGGCCTTCTGGACCGGCGTGTCCTTCGGCATGCGCAGCGCGTCCATGACGCCGTTGAAGGCCTGCGTGTCCTCGTCCACCGCGGCGAGCAGGAGGTCCTTGATGCCCTGCGCCTTGACGGCGAGCGCATCCAGTTCCTCGTAACGGCCGGCAAACTCGCTCTTGCCGACCGTCAGGTTCGCAACCATCGCGGCTAGCGCCGCTCCGATCGCGCCCGCGAGCGCGGCGATCGATCCGCCGCCCGGGGCCGGCGTGTCGCGCGACACCTCATCGACGAATTCGCTGACCGTCTTGCGGACCAGATCTCCGGCGTGGTGTGGCATACCAAGTACCTTCTTCTCAGTTTCAAATGGCGCGACGTCGCGCAGGCCCATGGCCTGCACCGCGGTTTCGATCACGTCGCCGACAGGCAGCCCGGTGGATTTGTGCATACGGCGCAGGTAGTAGCGGCCGGATTCCAGCATGGCGTCGAACGGGACCACGCCGACTATTTCGGAACCTGTGACAGGAATCCCGCGCTGCGCGGCTTCTTCACGCGCGGCCTCGAGGACCGCGTGGGCCGGAGCCACCTTGAAGTCGGTCAGGTTGATGGAGATCTGCGCGCGGCGATATTTCTCGACCACCCAGCCGACCGCCTTGACGTGCGTGAAGCGGCCATCCGCGTAGACCGGTCGTCCTTCAACATCTCCCACCGGGTAACCGAGCGCGACGTAGCGTGCCGCGAGGTCCTTGCCGTGAGCGTCGCGGTAATGCGCCGCGAGTGCGTCCCATGACTTCGCGACATGATCGCAGGCCCCGCAGGGAAAGCGGTCCCTGGCGAACACGACCGTTTGGCCCTTGTAGTAGAAGGGCGCGATATTGCCGCTGCGCTTGTGGCGGCCGCGCTCGCGCAGGTTGTAGGCGATGTCGTCCGCATAACGCTTGTCGGTGGTGGCGAGGTTGACGTTGTAGGCGATGAGAAACTGGCGCGCGCCGATGATGTAGGCGCCGGAACGCGGGTTGTGTTTCGCCGGGCCGAAATCGGGGCTCCAGGCGGGGTCCGCCAGTTTCCTTTCCAGTCCCTCGTATTCGCCGGCCCGCACCGCCGCGAGGTTTCTGCGGGCGGGGCTCGATGCGGCCTGCTCATAGAGATATACCGGGATGCCGAGCTCGCCGATGCGGCGGCCGTTTTCCCTTGCCAGCGCGACGCAATCGGCCATGGTGACTCCGGCGACCGGCACGAAGGGGCAGACGTCCATCGCGCCCATGCGCGCGTGACTGCCGTGATGCTTCGCCATGTCGATGGTTTCAGCCGCGCGCTTTCCGGCGCGGAAAGCGGCCTCTGCCACCGCTTCCGGCGCACCGACAAAGGTGACCACCGTGCGGTTGGTATCTGCGCCCGGATCGACGTCGAGCAGCGTCACGCCGCGCACTGCCTCGATCTCCGTCGTGATCCCGCGGATCACCGCGGTATCGCGCCCCTCGGAAAAATTGGGAACGCATTCCACCAGCTTGTTCATGTCCGGCTCCGCATCGCCTGTGACGCCATGATACCGGCATGCATGCGCCCCGACGTAAGTGCCACTGCTGCCTTAGACGTGACTCGAATAGCGCGGGTCGTACATCTGCGATTTGACGTCGGCGAGTACGTCCGCAGGCCGCGGCTTGCCGGCAAGCCCGCCCGCATAGGCTGACTCGGCGACCGCGGTTGCGATTGCCGCGGAGACTTCGCGGATGCGCGACAGCGCGGGGTAGAGGCTGCCCTGCGCCAGGTCGGCATCGTCGACCCGTGCCGCAAGCGTTCGCGCCGCAGCCATGAACATGTCGTCGGTGACACGCCGCGCTTTGCTGACGATTACGCCGAGGCCGACGCCGGGGAAAATGTACGAGTTGTTGCCCTGACGCGGGACAAAAGTCTGGCCTTCGACCTTTACCGGATCGAATGGGCTGCCGCTGGCGAACAGCGCGCGGCCGCCCGTCCACTGATAGGCCTGCTCCGCAGTGCACTCGGCTTTCGAAGTCGGATTGGACAGCGCGAACACGATTGGCCGCGTGTTGATGCGCGCCATTTCCTCGAGCACTTCGCGCGTGAACGTTCCCCCGACCGCGGCAACGCCGATGATGGCGGTCGGCTTGAGCGCCTTGACGGCTGAATGGAAATCGCCGATCGGCACGTGATCCTTCGCGTACGGCCGTTTGTGCTCGACCAGATCGTTGCGGCCCTTCACCACCAGGCCGCGCGAATCCACCAGCCAGCAGCGCTCGCGGGCCGCAGCCGGCGCGAGTCCCTGCGCAACCATCGCCGCCACCGTGAGGTCGGCAATACCGGTCGCGGCTTCCCCGGCGCCGAGGAACAGCAGCTTCTGGTCGACGAGCCTTCCGCCGCTGACGCGCAACGCGGAGAACAAACCCGCGAGCGCGACCGATGCCGTGCCCTGGATGTCGTCGTTGAAGGTGCAGATCCGGTCGCGGTACTTCGCCAGCAGCCGGAACGCATTGTGGTTGGCGAAGTCCTCGAACTGGATCAGCGCGCCGGGAAACACCTCGCGGGCGGCAGTGATCAGTTCATCGATCAGTTCGTCGTAGTCCGCGCCGGTGATGCGGCGCTGGCGCAGGCCGATGTAGAACGGGTCGACGAGCAGCGTTTCGTTGTTGGTGCCGACGTCGATGGCGACGGGCAGGCACAGGCTCGGGTGAACGCCGGCGCACGCCGTGTAGAGCGACAACTTGCCGACCGGAATGCCCATGCCCTGCGCGCCCTGATCGCCAAGACCAAGGATTCGCTCGCCGTCCGTCATGACGATAATGCCGGCCTTGCGCGGCCAGTTGCGCAGCACGCTCGCAACGCGGCCGCGGTCGTTGGCAGTGATGAACATGCCGCGCGGCCGCTGGAAGATCTGGCCAAAGCGCTGGCAGGCGAGCCCCACGGTGGGTGTGTAGATGAGCGGTTGCATTTCATCCACGTGATCGCAGATCACGCGGAAGAACAGCGCTTCATTGCGGTCGTGCAATGCGTTCAGCGCGACAAACTTGTCGAGCGGATCCGCCATGCGCCGCAATTGCTGCAGCATGCGCGCCATCTGTTCTTCCTGCGTGTGCACATGCGGTGGCAGCAGGCCGCGCAGACCCAGCGCGTCGCGCTCTTCCTCGGTGAAAGCGGTGCCCTTGTTGAGTAGCGGGTCGTGCAGCAGGGCCATACCGCCGGGCAATTCAGGCATTGCGCGTTGCGAGTTGTGGGCCATGGTGGGTTCCCTGTCTTGATGCATGAAAAAGATATGCCGGTCCGCGTTGCCGGATGTTGTTGAAGACAAACAGGAATGTCCATTCGCATTGCCGTGGATGCATGAGAAAGATGTACTTCAGGGGTGCCTGCAGGCGCCTGAAGCATATCTCCTATTTTCTAGATTAATCATATAACTGTCTGATATATCGTTTTTTATTGTGAGCCTTCCGATACCTGGCACGAATGTTGCTTTATTCAAGACAGGAGAAGAGAACAAGTGCGAGGTGGTCACGTGAACGCAAGAACCAGAATCCTGATCGTCGACGATGACGAAGCGGTGCGGCTCAGCTATCTCAGGTCCCTCGCGGGCGCCCGCTACAACGCGGAAGCGGCGTGGGACGGAACCGAGGCGCTGCGTGCGATGGAGCAGCGGCCATTCGATGTGATCCTCCTCGATCTTCGCATGCCGGGTATGGACGGCATGTCGGTGCTCAAGGCGATCAAGGAGAGATGGCCGGAGAGCGAGGTGGTCATCATCACGGGTTACCCAAGCCTCGAAACCGTAAAAGAGGCAGTCCAGCTCGGTGCCTGCGACTACCTTTCCAAGCCGGTCGGACCGGATGAAGTCATTCACGCTGCGAACGGCGCCCTGACGCGCAAAAAGTGGGCGCTGCGCCGGGTGCGGACAGAACATTGAAGCAAGGAGATTGCCATGAAGACGCTCAGAAAAGTGTTGGTCGTTGACGATGATCCGGTAATCGCCAGGAGCTTCGACCGGGTCCTCTCGGGAAAAGGTTACGCGGTGATCACGGCCCGTGACGGGGACGAGGCGCTGCGCAAGCTCAAGGATGAAAAATACGACGTTGTCTTCACCGACATCAAGATGCCGGGAATGAGCGGAATCGAAGTGGCCGAGCGGATCAAGGCCACTCAGCCGTGGCTTCCGGTTGTCATCGTTACCGGCTATGGCACGGATGAGAATGAAGCCAGGGCCGAAGCGGCCGGAGTCTCCGGCTTCCTGCGCAAGCCGTTGTCGCCGGAAATGATCGAAGGGAGCACGGAAAAAGCCCTCCTGGAAAGAGACGCGACGGTAGCCCCGCAGCAGAAGGCCGAAACGGCCGCGATGCCGCAGCCGGTGGTCGAGGAAACGGCGAACGCATTGAAGAGCATTGCACTCTTCATGGCGGCGCCCTTCATCGGGCTGGTTTACGTACTTGCCGGTCCCTTCATCGGGCTCGGCATGCTGGCCTGGATGGGTACGCGGGAATTGGCGAAGCACAGCGCAACGAAGAAGATCGCGATTTTCGTGAAGGATGTCGCCCTGTTCCTTGCGGCGCCATTCGTGGGTCTGGTGTATGCCGTCCTTTTCCCCTTCATCGGGCTCGGCATGCTGGCCTGGATGGGCGTAAAAGCGCTGGTGAATCGGCGGGAAACGCACTGATTGCGTAGCTCGGCCAGTGTTGGCGCAATTGCGCGGGGGCGCTTGATCCAGGTCAACTCACCCCGCGCAGCAGCGCATATCATGAACCGCAAGGGAGCGTGAATGAAACGCCTGCGGAACAGGGACGCAGCGACACGGGAAGAGTCCCGCAAGGGTCTTCTTCTGGGTGCGATTGCCGCAATTCCACTGCTGCTCGCTACCTTCATGTCCGCGAGTGTCGCGGACAGCGCTCTCTCCGAGGCCGACACCGCGTGCCTCAGTTGCCACTCGATCGAGGGGCTGGAAAAACAACTGCCGAACGGCGAAACGCTTTCCTTGCACGTTTCGGGCGAGGCCTTTGCAAAATCGGTTCACCGCGTGATTGGGTGCTCCGCTTGTCACGGGTACGTCGACCTCCAAACCCATCCTGCGGTAACGAGCGACATCAAGAGCGCGCGCCAATATTCCATCGAACGGGCCGAAGGCTGCCGCCTGTGCCACCGAGATTCGTATGAGCAGTACGAGGGCAGCCTCCACTCCGCGCGTGTCCGTGAGGGTCACCCGCTGGCCCCGGTTTGCACGGGTTGCCATGGTTCTCACTCGGTCAGCCCGAGGACTGCGTATGAAACCTGCGTCGGATGCCACGCGGCCGATCTCGACGCCCATAGCAAGTGGCTACCAAATGCCAAACTCCATCATGAGGTGGTGTCGTGTGCCGCATGCCATGCGCCTGCGGCGCTGCGGATGATTGACCTGAGGCTCTATGACGGCACAACGCAGGCGTGGGCTGCGGAGAAAGAAGGCGCGCCCGTGTTTGAAGAACTGGCGCGTTCGGCTGACACCGATGGCAACGGCCTGGATGCCGAGGAATTGCGCAGCCTCTTGAGAGAAATCAACCGGGACGCGGCGACGGCCCCGAAAACCCTGCGTGGCCGAGTCGAGTTGCGCACCGGTGTCGAGGCACACCGGCTCACCGACAAGACCCAGGCACTTAAGGCCTGCGACAACTGCCACCGCTACGGCTCCGAACCGTTTCAGAATGTCACGGTCTCCGTCACCGGACCAGACGGCAGGCCGGTGCGCTATCCCGCGCAGAAAGAAATCCTCGGTTCCGCGCTTGCAGTGGAATCGCTGCCCGGGTTTTACGCCATCGGCGGCACGCGGAGCCCGGTTCTGGACGCTCTCTTCGCACTCGCCTTGCTCGGCGGTGTCGGAGTGCCGGTCGGGCACACGATGGTGAAATGGCTGTTCAGGAAATACCGTGCAGGCCGCAATCGGTCCGGGGGCGGGGATTCCGCCAAGTAAAGGAATGAGCGCGATGCAGAGGATCTATGTTCACCCGCTTCCGGTCAGAATCTGGCACTGGATCAACGCCCTCGGCTTCGTGGCGCTGATCGTGACCGGTATCCAGATCCGGTATATGGACCTGCTCGGGCTGATGTCCTTCAAGAGCGCAGTCAACCTGCACAACTGGATCGGTTTTGTCCTCATTGCCAACTTCTTCGTCTGGCTGTTCTTCTATCTTTTTTCGGACAAGATCAAGGTCTATCACCCCGAGCTGAGCCCGATGAAGCATTTCCACGGCAGCCTGCGCCAGCTCCAGTATTACGGTTACGGGATATTCAGAGGGGACCCCAATCCGCACCATGTGAGCGCGTACCACAAGTTCAATCCCCTGCAAAGCATGATGTACCAGGTCATCATGCTACTGATCGTTCCACTCCAGTTCTTCACCGGACTGTTGCTCTGGGACTTGAAGCATTTCTCCCGGGCGGTGGAGTTTTTCGGCGGGGTCCGCGTCGTAGATACGGTGCACGTGCTGTGCTTCATCTTCTTCGTGGGATTCATCCTTGTTCACCCGTACCTGGCAAGCCTCGGGCACACTCCTTCGGCACACTTCAAGGCGATGGTCACCGGATACGAGGAAGTCGAGAAGGAACTCGAGTAGTTGATCAGACGGCTGCGGGCTCATCGGGATCTGATTCCGTTCCCTTGATCCGGATGCTGTGCTTCTTCATCAGCGCCTGGAAATTCGCCCGCTGCATGCCGGTGTCCTCAGCGCTCCTGGTCACGTTCCAGGAGTTCCTCCTGAGTGCCTCGAGGACAAAGCGCTTCTCGATGTTTTCCACCGATTTTTCCCGTGCGACTTTCTTTGTGCGCTTGAGCTCGTCGCCGGTTCTTGGCACGTCGAGATCGAGCTGCAACGAAGCTTCCGTGATGCTGCCCAGGTGAGCCTGGCGGATGACCCTGTCGGTAGCGAGAATCACCGCTCGCTGAATGGCGTTCTCGAGTTCCCGCACATTCCCCGGCCAGTCATGATTCACGATCGCGCTCATCGCCCCGTCAGAAATTTCAGTCACTTCTTTCCCCAGTTCCTTACTGAACAACCTGAGGAAGTGGAAAGCAAGGGCGGGGATGTCGTCCCGGCGATCCCGTAGCGACGGGATCTGGATTGGAAAGACGTTGATGCGATAGAAAAGATCCTCACGGAAAGTGCCTGCAGCCACCATTGCCGCCAGATCCTTGTTGGTGGCGCAAACCAGCCTGAAATTGGCGCTCTGGGTCCGTGTGTCTCCCACCGCCTTGAATTCCCGTTCCTGAATGACCCGGAGGAGCTTGGCCTGGGTCCCGAGGGAGATGTTCCCGACCTCGTCCAGGAACAGCGTTCCACTGTCCGCGATTTCGAACATTCCTTTCTTGCTGGCCACCGCGCCGGTGAACGAACCCTTGACGTGCCCGAACATCTCGCTCTCCAGGAGATTTTCATTCAGCGAGTTGCAGTCGACCGGGACGAAAGGCTTGTCCTTTCGCAGGCTGTTGTAATGGATAGCGCGGGCCATCAGCTCCTTGCCGGTTCCGCTTTCCCCCGTCAGCAGGACGGTGCTGTTGGTTGGGGCGCACTTTGCGATCAGGCGATAGACGTTCTGCATCCGGGGGCTGGACCCGATGATGTTCTCGAAGCGGTACTTGGAGCTGACCTCGCTTTTCAGATCGAGGTTCTCCTGCATCAGTTGCCGCCGCTCCAGCGCCCGTTGCACAACGAGCTTGAGTTCGTCCGGATCAAAGGGCTTTGGCAGGTAGTCGAAGGCCCCGAGCTTCATTGCCTCGACCGCGGTATCAATCTGGGAAAGGCCGGTGATCATGATGACGTCGATGTCCGGGTGCGATTCCTTCACCCTCCGCAACACCTCCAGGCCGTCGATCTTCGGCATCATGATGTCCAGCACGAGAATATCGTAGTGATTTTCCTCGATTTTCTTCAGGGCCTCCCGGCCATCCTGCGCCGACTCCACCTCGTAATCGCCGTCGCCAAGAATGCGGAGGCAACTCCTGATGACGATTTCCTCGTCGTCAACCACCAGTATCCGGGCACTCATCGTCCGCTCCCGCTGCTTTCTGCGTCTCCGGGCGGCGGTTCCACCGGCAGGTAGACGCGGAATGTGGATCCCTCTCCCACCGTGCTCTCCACCTTGATCGCCCCGCCGTGGGCGCTGACGATGCCGTGACTGACGGACAGCCCGAGTCCCGTTCCCTTCCCCAACTCCTTCGAGGTGAAGAACGGGTCGAATATCCGCTTCATGTTTTTCTCTGGAATTCCGCATCCGGTATCAATGATCGATAGCTCAACCATGGGCACGGGCTTCGCACCCAGTTCCAGACTCATCGCCCGCGGAACACGGCGGCTGCGGATCGTGATGCTGCCCTTCTCCTCGATGGCGTGCTGGGCGTTGACCAGCATGTTCATGATGACCTGCTTGATGAGATCCGCATCGACCCAGGCCTGAGGCAGATTGCGGTCGAGATCCATCGTGATCTCGATATCGCGCAAGTTTGCTGGCCGTTCGATGATGCGCGCCGTGTCTTCAATGATCTGGTTGAGGTCGCAGAATTTCTTCTCCGGCGTTTTCTCGCGGGCGAAATCGAGCAGTCTCCTGATGATCGCGGCGCATCTCTTGGTCTCCCGGATCACGAGGTCCAGGTCTTCGGCGTCCGGGCTTCCGTCCGGCATTTTCTTCCGGATCAGATGCGAGAAAGTGAGAATGCCGGTCAATGGATTGTTCAGCTCATGAGCGATTCCAGCGGCGAGCAACCCGACCGAGGCCAGCTTTTCCCCCCGTGCGGCCTCGGCCTCGGCGACTCGAAGTTCCCGGGTCCTGTTCTCCACTTTCTCCTCCAGCGTGTGACCCCACTCCCGCAATTCCTGCTGTGAATTCCTGAGCGCTGCCGTCATGGCGTTGAAAGAGGCCGCGAGCTCGCCGAACTCATCCTCGCTTCGCACCGGGATCGGCTGTTCCAGGTTTCCTGCGGCCAGCCGCTTGGCCCCGGTTTCCAGGTCGCGCAGGGGCACATAGATCAGGCGCCGCACGAAGAAACTGATGGAGAGCAAGGCGATGATGACGAATCCGAGCGAGAGAACGGCGATGATGATGACATTCTGCCGCATGCTCCTGTCGATGTCGTCGAGGGAGTAGACGATGTCCAGTACGCCGAGGACCGACTGGTCTTTGGTGTGCTGATGACAGGCCGCGGTATGGCATGACGGCTCATTGCGGATTACTTCCATGCTGCCGAGCAGCCGCTTCCCTTCCGCGGTGGAGAAAATCCGCGCTTTCTCGCTGCCGGAAATTTGTTCCAACGGTTTAGAGGTCTGGTGGCAGCGGATGCATCCTTCGGTTTTCTGGTCCACCTTCAGCCCGATTTCGGCCGCGTTAGTGGAGTCTATGATCTGCCCTTCCTTGCTGAAGATCCTGATCCTGTCGATGCTCGGATTGCTCCCGACGTCCTGGATGATCCTGTGCACGTAATAAGGCTGGTTCTGGAGCATGGCGAAACGGGTGCTCCTTGTGATCATCTCCGAGAGCTGGGTGACGCGACTCGTCGCCTCCCGCAGCAGCTGATCCCGCTGGTGCCGGACGACAAGCAAGGTAAACAGCAGGAGCGCAAGCGTCAGGGCGATCGTCAAGTCGAGACTGACTTTGAACTTGAGGGTTTTTGGCCCCACGGTCTTGCTGACCTCCCTTGTGGTTACAGGAACGGCTCGGCGCGCTTCAACAGTTCGGCGATCCCTGGTTCGCCTGGATTACGCGGTTTGCCCGGGTGAATGATTGCGACCTGGCAGCTCTCCGCCGCCTCCACCAACTCCCGGTAAGTCCCGGCGTTGAGGTCCGCAATGTAGGCCTGCTTGTTGCCGTCGTACGCGAACATGCGGTTATTGAGGTTGGTGCACTCGTTGCAGGTCGTGCAGCGCGGCGTGTCGATGTGCGGATCGTCGGACCGCTGTTCCGGTTCGGGTTCCTCCGCGACCGGCTTCGCCGTAGAAGCGGCAGGTGCGGCGACCGCCATGGCTGCAGGCGCGGCCAGCGCCACGGGCTGTGCCCGCGAGCCTCGAACGCCGCCCAGTTCCTGCAGGCTGTGCCAGGTCTCCAGGCAGCGGCGCGCCGCCGATAGCAGCTTTTCGTCTGCCAGCGCGCGTCGCAGCACGTGGTCGTCATCGACCATGTGCAGGTACGGAATCATTCCCGCGACGGGCGGCGGGTCGCGCTTCAGGCAGTTGCCGGCCGGGATCATGCTCCCGTTCCATTCGACCCGCGGCACGAGTGCGAAATGTCCCGCGTGGCGCGGATCACAGGCGACGAAGTCGATGAAGGTGAACGCCAGCTGCTCGGTTGCGCGCTGATGCGCCTCGTCCTCGTGGCAGAACTCGTGCACCGGCCAGTCGGCTTCCGGCTGGGGATTGCCGTCCAGTGAAAAGCGCATCGCCCAGTCAGGACCCGCGGCAGGGTCGTAGGTGAAGGCCGGAAACGCCCGCGACTCCATGGCCGCGGCCGCGAGCAGATAGCGCGGCAGCGATCCGGTGCCGCGCGGAGATCCCGAAAACACGCTGAAAAGAGCTGGCCCCGTATGAGCGAGCCCGGCGAGAATCCTGCTTCGCGCCTGGTAGAGATGGGAACTGCAGGACTGCAGCACGTAGGCGTTGCCGAGCCCCATCGCCATTCTGCCGAGCTGTGCCGCGGTTGCGACGGGTCCCAGGTGCGCGCGCAGCGCCGGCTCTTCGAGCACGTCGCTGATCTGCACCACGACCTTGATCGGCATTTCGGAAGCGAGGATCTCCATCAGGCCGGCATTCTCCGGATTGTGCAGGCTCTCCGATCCGATGGAGACGAGGTAATCGGGAAACAGGTTCAGGTCCCTGGCACCCACCGAGCTTTCATCGAAATCCGCAAAGAACGGATCGTGGGTCGCCTCCACGTAGCGTCCCTCGATCTCGAGCTCGGCAATGACCATCGCCTTCACGAGCTCAATGATCTTCGGCAGGCGGTCATGAAACGCCGCCAGCGCGTCACGGCAATTCGCGAACACGCAGGACTCGAGGTCGTCCGGCCCGGCGGCGTCCGCCTGCGTGCCGGACTGGCGCGCGACCAGTACGGAAAGCGCCTGCTGGACGCGCTGGCGGCGGCTGTCCGGAAGCGGATCCTTGCCCGAAACCTGCGCCAGCGTGCCCGACATGGCGTGGAAGTCGAATGCGTCTTCCATGCCCGTGCCGACGGAAGCCTGCAGCCGGGCCGCGCTCGTGCCCGCCCTCGAACGGATGAAATCGGCCTGCAGGATATCCGACAGCCTGAAGACGAGCCGCTTCAGTTCCAGGGCGCGACGTTCGGACTTGCGCTGCTGCAGGGCCTTCCAGGCAAAAGTGACGAGACGCGAAGGCAGTCCATGAGTGCAATCGACGACTTCTCCGTCGACCGAAAGCGCAGCGCGCGCACGGCTGAGGGTCTCGGCAAACGCTGCGTCATCCGCTGCCCCGATCCGCTTCGCGGCCAGGTCCCACAGCTGCGACAGCGGGCCGGTCCCGCCATTCGCAGCCAGCGTCCGCAATTCACGCTCGAGGCGCAGCAGGTGCCGGCGAGTCGCCTCGCCCTCGATGCCGCGCGGGGCAATGGTTTGCAGGATCTCGTTGACCATGACCGAGAGGGATTGAATGCAGGTTTCGTCGGCGCGACCCGCAACCAGGACCAGCGGGAAATCGTAGCGCAACTGCGCCAGATCCCCGAAGCGGGCAAGCAGTCCCGGCCGCAGCTGCATCGCGTCCGCAGCCTGCAGGCCGGCGCCCATCCGCTTCCCGGTCAGGTGGAAGGCAACATGCGCCTGAAGTTCAGGGCCCATGACCTGGTCAGCCCGCCTGTTCCTGCGGCCAGATCGTGAACTTGTCGAACTCGGCCTCGAGTCCGCGCTGGATGAGTTCGGGCGTGCGCAGCGGTTCGATCGCGTGCAGCTCTTCGTAGCACGGCACGGCAGGATTCTGGTACAGGATGCCGACCGGAATCGGGTCGCCGGCCGAAGCGATCTCGCGCGCCCGGTCGATGTCCATGGGGTCGTGCTCCCGCTGGTTCTTGTAGACCCTGCCTAGCGATGCGCTCACTTTCAGCCCTTTCTCATGAGTCAGCAGCAGCGTCCGGTTCGGGTCGTGCAGCCAGGGGTCCAGCAGTTCCGGCAGGAATTCGGGACAACGCTGGATGATCCGCACGAAGGAGCAGCCCTTGTGATGGAAGGCCCTTGAGAGGATTTCGTAGATCAACTCAGGGATCCAGTCCACGGCCTGCGCGACGAATGACGCGTTCTGGATGCCGAGCGTCACGGTCAGCGGGTTCAGCGGCTCGAGAAAGGCGCCGCGCGGCGTGGTCTTGCTGCGCAGGCCCCTGGGCGATGTGGGAGAGACCTGCATCTTGGTGAGGCCGTAGATCTGGTTGTCGTGCAGCATCACGGTCAGATTCATGTTGTAACGGATTGCGTGCACCCAGTGGGCCGCACCGATGCTGCAGCAGTCCCCGTCGCCGGTCGTCACGAAGACGTTCAGGTCCGGACGCGTGAGCCGGATGCCTTCCGCAACCGGCAGCGCCCGGCCGTGAATGCCATGGAAGCCGTAGGTCTTCATGTAATGCGGAAGGCGGCTCGAGCAACCGATGCCGGAGACGAACACGGTTTTTTCGGGGCGAAGTTCCTCGTCGCGGCACAGGCGCTGGACCGCGGTAAGGATGGCGTTGTCGCCGCAACCGGAGCACCAGCGCGGAATGCTTCCCTGGTAGCTCTCGAGGTCGTGCTCCTCGTGGTACATCCGCATCAGGCATTCGTGGGCTTGGGTGCTCATGGTGACTGTCTTCCTTGCGCCAGCTTGTTCGAGAGCACCCGGTAGACCGCATCGGGCTTGAGAGGCTGGCCGCGCACCTCGCTCCAGCAGTCGACGTCGGCGAGATAGCGCGCGCGCAGCATCATTGCGAGCGCCGAGAAACGCCGGTTGCTCTCGTCGATCAGCTCATCCTCCGGCTTGTCGCACCAGTTCGTCTCGATCGTCATCACCTGCTTGAAGCGTTTCAGGATCTCCTTGATCCCGCCCGGCATGGGCTGGATGAAACGCAGGTGAAGCGAGGAAACCTGGCGGCCTTCGGCGCGCAGGCGCAGGACCGCTTCTTCGATCGCGCCCTGGGTGCTGCCCCAGGCGATCACCAGCAGCTCGCCATTTTCGCCGCCGATGAGCGGCGGGGTTTTGAGCGTTTTCTGCAGCGCCGCGAGCTTCAGGCTTCTGTGCCGCAGGCCCTCTTCGTTGCTCTCCGGATCATAGGCGACGCGGCTCTGGCGATCGTGTGCGAGCCCGGTCAACGTGTGCATGCCATTGGGTTGCCCCGGCACGAAGCGGCGCGCGATCCCGGTCAGCGGGTCCCAGTCGTAAGGTTTCGCGCCTTCCGGCACCGGATCCTGGTTCACCGGGGGCGCGAGCCAGGCTTCATTGAACTTCGGCCGCGGGAACGGCTGTTGCGAGGTTGCGAGATTGGCATCCGAGAGCACGACCACGACCATGTTGAAAGTCTCGGCGATCTTTCGCGCGGTGATGATCGAATAGAAGCAGTCTTCGATGCTGCTCGGGGCCATCACGACCTTGGGCGCGTCACCGTGGCTGCCGAAGCAAGCCGCCAGCAGGTCGCCCTGCTCCGCCTTGGTCGGCTGGCCGGTGCTCGGCCCCCCGCGCTGCACGTTGACCACGACCAGCGGGATCTCGCACATGACGGCCAGCCCGATGGCTTCCTGTTTCAGGGAATAGCCCGGGCCGGAGGTGATGGTGACCGCGCATTTCCCGGCATAGGAAGCGCCGATGGCGAAGGCACACGCGGCGATCTCGTCTTCCGCCTGGTGCACGATGCCGCCCACATTCTCGAACACCTCGCTCAGGTAATGCGACGCCGAGGTCGCCGGCGTAATGGGATACATCGCGCACACGTCCATGCCCGATGCCATGATTCCGAGGGCGAGCGCGGTATTGCCATTCACCACGATCTGCGCTTGATGCGCGCGGACCGCGGGGATGCGGTACTTGAAATCAAGATGGGACTCCGCCCATTGGTGGCCGGCTTCGAGCAGCGCCACGTTGTCCTTGATGACCTTTTCCTGCTTCTTGCCGAAGGTAAAAGCCACCTGGTCACGGGCGAGCTGCAGATCCAGGCTGTAGAGGTTGCAGAGCATGCCGAGCACGAACATGTTCTTGCCGCGGCGCGGATCGGAGACGAGCCGCTTGCACTCGTGCTCCATCGGGATCTCCCGCACGTCATAGCCATCCCTGACCAGCCGCTGGTGGGTCTCGCGGTAGGCCGCAGCGATGCTTGCATCGGGGTGGTCGCGCCACATGTTTTCGAGCAGGATGACGCAGCCAGGTTTCAGTTCCCGCTCGCGCACGCGCCCGAGCAGCACCTGCTCGTTGAAGGCGACCACCAGGTGCGCTTCGTTCCCGCCGTTGGTGACACGACTGCTGCCGATGCGGATCCGGTTGCCGCTCGCGCCGGCGATGCTGCGCGCGGGAGGCTGGATCTCGGCGGGTATGATCTCGACGGTCCAGATCCCGTTGCCCATACGCGCGGCAATCGCACCGAATGATTGACCGCAACGCTGCGCGCCTTCTCCCGAATCGCTGACGATCTCGATGACGTGCTCGGAGAGCGTGATCGCCTGTTTCGCGCTGCGGGTGGTCCCCGTCGCAACGGCTGGCCCGATTTCAGCCAAGGTAAACGCGCACAAAGTTTTTCTCCGCGGTGCCGATGCCAAAGATCGTTGCTTCTCTGCCCACAGGTTCCGGCAGGTAGACCGTGTCCGTATCCCGGATTCCGAGCCACGCTTTCATGCCGCGCGCGGCCTTGCGTCCGGCGCCCATCGCCTCGATCACGGTGGCGGCGCCGGTCACGATGTCGCCGCCGGCGAAGACACCGGCCATCGACGTGGCAAGGTTTTCGTCCACTTCGATGTAGCCGCGGGGGCTCAACTTCAACTTCGATGTCTGGCCGATGATCGGGTTCGCATGCGTGCCGATGGCGATCACCACCGTGTCGGCCTCGAATTCGAATTCGCTCCCCGCGACCGGCACTGGCCCGCGCCGTCCTGATTCGTCGGGCTCCCCGAGCTCCATGCGAATGCAGCGCATCCCGCGCACGTTGCCTTCGACGTCGCCCAGAATCTCGATCGGGTTGGTGAGCCAGTGGAATTCGATGCCCTCCTCCTCCGCGTGGTGCACCTCTTCGACTCGCGCCGGGCTTTCGGCTTTGGTCCTGCGATAGATGCAATAGACCTTCTCGGAGCCGAGCCGCTTGCAGACGCGCATCGCGTCCATCGCCGTGTTGCCGGAGCCGATCACCGCCACGCGCCGCCCAAGGGGCAGCGGCGTGTCATGGCTCGAATCGCGGGCGCGCATCATGTTGCAGCGGGTCAGCAGCTCGTTCGCCGACAGCACATTGTTCAGCGAATCGCCCGGGATGCCCATGAATTTGGGGTAGCCGGCTCCGGTGCCGACGAAGACGGCATCGAACCCCATCTCGCCGATCATCTGCTCGATCGTGAACAGCCGCCCGACCAGCGTATTGCACTCGAATCGGACCCCAAGCTTCCTCAGGTTGTCGATTTCGGCATCGATCACCTCGTTGGGCAGCCGGAAATCGGGAATGCCGTAGCGCAGCACCCCGCCGGGCACGTGAAAGGCTTCGAACACCGTGACCTCGCAGCCGGCCTTGGCCATATCGGCGGCGCACGCCATCCCGGCCGGGCCCGAACCGATGATCCCGGCCCGGTAGCGGTTCGGCTCGATGTACGGGATGTTGGTCCAGCGCTCCTCGATCGCCATGTCGCCGACGAAGCGCTCGAGCCGGCCGATCGCGACCGGCTCCAGGTTTTCGCCGACGGGGCAAGGACCTTCGCATTGCGTTTCCTGCGGGCAGACGCGACCGCAGACGGAGGCGAGCAGGTTAGCGTCGGTGATGACATCGTAGGCGCCCCGGAAGTCCTTCTCGCCAATCTTGCGGATGAAGCCGGGGATGTCGATGCCGACCGGGCAACCTTCGACGCATTTTGGGTCCGGGCAAAACAGGCAGCGCTCGGATTCACGCAGGGCATCTTCGATGCTGAAGACACAGGTTACTTCGGCGAAATTCTTCGCGCGCTCAGTGGGATCCTGCTCACGCGGGCGTGTCCGTTCCTGCGGTATCGTCCGGATCGTCCGTTTCTTCGCCATCCTAGCCGCCCCCCGCTTCTTCGAGTGGGGTCGTCATCCGGCAGCCTTCTGACCAGCGGTCGAGAGCCGATTTTTCCTCGCTCGCGAATCGCCTGAGCCTTGTCGTCAGATCTTCGAAATCGACTTGATGGCCGTCGAAATCGGGGCCGTCGACGCACGCGAACTTGATCTGTCCGCCGACCCGCACCCGGCAGCCGCCGCACATTCCCGTGCCATCCACCATCACCGGATTGAGGCTGACCATGGTGTTGATCTTGTGAGGACGCGTGGCCTCGGCGCAGGCCTTCATCATCAAGGGCGGGCCGATGGCGACGACCTCGCCGATGTCCGGATGTGCGGCGATCGCGCGCTTGATGCCTTCAGTCACCGGTCCCTTCACGCCCGCCGACCCGTCGTCGGTGCACATGATCAGTTCGTCGCAGCAGCTTCGGAACTTGTCCTCCCAGAAGACCAGTTCCCGTGTTCGAAAGCCGATGATGCCGATCACGTACGCGCCGGCCTCCTTGTAGCCGCGTGCCTGGGGAAACACCGGCGCGACCCCGAGCCCACCGCCCACGCAGGCCACTTTCTTCGCTCCGCCAATGTGGCTCGGGACACCCATCGGACCGACCAGCGCGAAGAGCGAGGTGCCAACCCGGCAGTTCTGCTGCATTTCGCGCGTCGTCTTGCCGACCGCCTGGATCACGAGCGTGATCGTGCCCTTGCCACGGTCGAAATCGGCGATGGTGAGCGGGATGCGCTCGCCCTCCGCGTGGGACATGACGATGACGAACTGGCCCGGCTGTGCAGCCTGCGCCATCAGCGGATGGCGGATTTCCAACAGGAAAGTGACGTCCGAGAAGTCCTCCCGGGCCACAATCCCATAGCTTGAGTCTTTGCTTGTACCGAGCATCGTTGATGCCCGCGTGCCGGGTGCTTCCAGCGATCCATTCCGGCCCACGGAAACCCTTTCCACAATCTACCGGCTTTGGGGCGACTCCGATTTGATCTAACTCAAGAGGATGGCAATATCCCTGCCGGCAAGCTCATGAAGTTGCGTGGAATCCCATGATTCAGGGGTTTCCCGGGCTGGAAGCGGCCAAATGCCCGGGCAAACGGAGCCCGGCGGCGCGGCCGCCGGCCAATCGAGGCGCTTTACGCCTCCTGCCCTGGATTGCTCGAGCTGGGCCACATCGTTCCCGCGGCGCGAGTTCCCGCCCCCGGCTCACCTGCTGTGCACGCGTCCGCGCGTCTACTCCGCAGCCAAAAGGCCGTTTGAAATTCCTGTCCGTTGTCCGTTGAATACGAGGGTTAGGCTGAATCTGTGACCAATCCTGCCTCGCCGAGCCTGGCTTTGAGCGGTGCCAGCTGACGTTCGTAGTGCCGCCACTTTTCGATCGAACTTGAGTAGATTGGCTGACGAATCTGCACCGCGCTGGCAGTGGTGGAGGCAGACCGTGATTTATGGAATTCCAGGCAGCCGGGCTCCCACTGCAAGCCACAATGAGCGATCAGTCGCCTGGCCTGCTTTTCGGCATTCGTGACCATGTCTTCGTAGGCCACCTCGAGAATCAGACCAGGCATCACTTTCTGCCAGTGGTCCATCAGTTTGCGGTAGGCGATGTAGTAGGTTGCCAGTTCGCCAAGGTCGTAGGAAAAAGGATAAGCCTGCCCGAACAATGTCTTGTATATCGCGTAGCAGGTATCCATCGGGTTGCGAACCATGTGGATGATCCGGGCCTCAGGCAGTGCGCGATGAATCAGACCGCAGTACAGGAAGTTGAACGGCAGCTTGTCAATAAAGAAAGGCGTATTCCTGGCCAGGGCTTGCCGTGCAGCGGTCACGTAGTTGCGGCCCAACTGTGCAAAATCCACGTTCAATGAAGCTGCAACGATGTCTTCTTTGGCAACCGGCCTGCCTCCGGAAACCCGGCTGATCTCCTTCACCAGTTCACTGGAAAAGTCGTGAAGTTCGCCCGCTGGGCTGACGCACGAGTGGCCGGCCAGTATTCGCTCAACCAGGGTCGTGCCCGTGCGCGGCATGCCAACCAGAAAAATGGGTTCACTGCTGAGATATCCATTGCCCGCGCTGCAGGATGCTTCATCGTAGTGGTTGCGGATATCGTCCAGGACAGCCACATCTCGCGCGATGTCATATTCGAGGTGACGGCGCCGCACCGCCGAACCATGAGTCAAGGCACGGAAGGACTTGTCGTACTCGCCGATATCTTCGGCCTCCTTGGCCAGCGCGTAGTAAAGGTTCATTTCCCCTTTCCAGCCGTTGGTGCCCCTGGCGATACGCTGTTCCAGGTCAACGACATGATTGTTGTCCGGGGTCTGGCTTCTCAGGTCTGCACGGAACAGCACGGCCTGCTGATTTTCAGGACAATCTTTGATTACCCGGTTGATGATTTCCTCGGCTTCATCCAGTTCGCCCAGGAAACGCAGGCTGGTGGCCAGGTTGAACAGGACGCTCGCATTGCCAGGTTCCAGTTGTTGCGCCTGGCGGAAGATCTCCAGCGCACCAGGAACATCTTCACATTTGTTCAGGATGGATCCGGCCACAACCAGGATGGCCGCATCTTTCGGTGCGCGAGCCACGGATTCCTGCACTGCCGCTCGCGTCGCCTTTCGCTCCCCGAGCACGAGGAGACATTGGGCCCGCTGGAGATGCAACGCCGCCTTGTCCGAAAGTGTCAGGGACTCGTCAGCATGTGTGAGAGCAAGCCTGGCATTGCCTGCCTGCAATGCGGTCTTGCTCACCAGGTACTGAGTTGCCTCCCTGTCGGGAGCCAGCTGCAAAAGTTTTTCACACGCCTTCCAGGCTTCCGAGACGCGCCCCTCCTTTAAATACTGCCATCCCTGCCTGGCCAGTTCATCAGGGTCATTCGACAAACCTGCAGCCTGCCTTAACTCTGCCGCATGTGCGTTGACCGGCCTATTGGAATTTGTAGCGCAACTGGGCACCGAAGGTCCGCGGGCGCTGGACAAAATGGTAGGCGTAAGTGAGATATGAATCTTCCAACTCACCGCCTGTTATGCCGAGTTCGTCGAACGCATTATCGAGAAACACCCGTGCGCCCCATTTTTTCTTTTCCAGTCCGACGGAGAAGTTCCAGATGGAAAAACCACCCAACTCTTCAAAACCGCCCCAAGAAATAAGGTCGGTGTCAGGCGGGGTTCCGACTTCAACTTCGACATTGTTGGGCGCTGTCCTGGCGCTGCTTCGATAGAAAGCGTCGACATGAAAGTAAAAATCCCCCATGTCGACAGGCCAGTGGTAATCGGAGGATAGGCTCGCCATCTGCTTGGGCACACCCGGCAGCTGGTCGCCTTTAATCAGGGGGAGGTGGCCGACAAATCCGTCCGCGTCCCATTCCGACTCGGTGTAGTTGTAACCGAGCGTGTAGGTCCAGTTGTCGGTCAACAGGCCAGCCAGTTCCAGTTCAATACCATTGGCGACAGCATCGGTGCCGTTGACAATGGCGGAAAAAGAGGCCTTCTCGGTGAAGGTGTCGAACTGCGTCTTGTTCCAGTCGATATGAAAAGCGGCCAGGGTGTAGGAGATCTTGCCCCCGGAAGCCGATCCTTTGAGGCCAATCTCCCAGTTGGTCGCTTTATCCGGGTCGTAACCCTCGTAGATACCCGGATCTTCCGGATAGGGACCCTGTGTTGGCACGGCGTTAGCACCGCCGTGACGGAATCCTTCCGACCAGGTGAAGTAGACCTTGTTGTGATCGGAAATGTCGTAAGACGTGTTGAACTTGAAAATCTGGTCCGAAATGCTTTCTGCCAGCTGCGTTGTCGTGGTGACGCCATCGCCGCCGGGATCGCCGCAGGTCGCTGGGGCATAGTAAAGCGATGGGCAGAATGGCGCATGGAAGACGAACAACTGGTCGAATTTCTGTTTGAAAATGCGCGCCCCACCGGTGACCTGCCAGCGTTCATTGATGTTGTAGGTCAGTTCACCGAAAACGGCCTTGTCTGTGAACGTCCAGTTCCTCTCTGCCGGATACACGACGTCGGTGGTCGGCGGCACGACAGCGAAAGTAAACGGGTCATTGACGATGTAGTTGGTCAGGCCGGGGATGGTCTGCACTTCGTTGACAAAAAAGTCCTGGTCCATGTAGTAGAGGCCGACCACCCAGTCCCATTTCGAGTCGGTGCTGTCGGAAACCAATCTGAATTCCTGGGCGATGATGTCCTGGCCCGAGTCCCCCACGCTGATGACTGTGGTGTAGGGGTAGTAGTAGTTGGTGTACCAGTAAAATATATTCTGGTAGAGACCGGTGGCGTCACGCGCCCATTTGGCCTCCGAAGTTGTGTACGAGGTGGATGAAGACAGCGTTGCAAAACCCAGGTTGACCTCGATATCCATGCCGAACAGATCCATGTCGGATTGCATCGGCTCCTCGTATGGAATCGACTGCACGTACTTCTCGTTGATGCCGGCGCTGTCGAATTCGAAGCTGTGAGACTGGCGGTTATCGACATCCAGTTCCTGATGCTGCCAGGTCAGCAGGATGTTGGCATTTTCCGTCACGTCAAATGAGCCCATGGCGCGGAAATACCAGTCGGTACTGTCGTTGGCATCTTTCTGGCGCGGCTTGGTTTCCCAGGTAGAACCATCTGCGGTGGGAATCGGGAAGCCGTTCGCGTCGGGCTGCACCTGGTCAACGTAGTCGATGAATCCGCCCAGATCACGCCTGCCCGCCGCAAAACGCAGCGCTGAAGTTTCACTGAGCGGCTGGTTCCAGACGGCGCTGAGGTCGTAACTCAGATCGCTGCTGTGACTGGTCGATGACATTTCCGCCCACGTTTCAAAGGTCGTTTCAGTGACGTCGGGCGTGTTCGGCATGAATCGCAGCGTGCCGCCCAGCGAACCCGAGCCATACAATGTGCCCTGCGGGCCCCGCAGGACCTCGACCCGATTCAGGTCGGCGGTCTGGAAATTGGCAAATATCGGAATGCTGCCGAAATAGGTCGATACAGCCGGTTGGGCCAGGAAGGGCGTATCTCCTGCCCCAGACTGGCTGGTCGCATTCAAGCCGCGAAGAATGATGTAGTTGTTGTTATTGGCGACGCGCGGTCCCTGTTCCAGGTAGGCGATGCCGGGTACTACCCGCACCAGGTCCGAAAGATCCTGCACGCCTTGACGCTCGATATCCTTGCCGGAAATTGCCGAGATGGCGTAAGGCACGTCGAGAATGCTGGATTCCCTGCGTGTTGCAGTAACGATCACCGCCTCAATTTCTGATCCCCGACTTGCCTCGTCGACCCGACTGCCTTCCTGAGCGGGGGTCTGGGCCAAAGCCGGAGTCGCTGCCAGAGTCGATGACACTGCCAGCACCGATCCGCAAGCCAAGCCTCTGCGGACGGCTTTAGTCAGCGGGGAGAGTTGCGGCAGGGAGATATCCGGGCTATCAATTCGCTCGCGTTTCATGCTCGTCCCCTTTGCTCGCGCTATGCGCTTATGCTGTCACCGGACAGAGGATCAGTGGCGCGAATGCGCTTTATTATTGTCTGTATTCGACGAGAATGAAAGTTTGTCGGTCCTGTAGGCGTGCAAACCCATTGCATTGGCAGGAGGATCGGGATTGGAGACCAATAAGTTCGGCATTTTCGGCCTGGCCATGCTGGTGCTTGGCGGCTGCTCCCAAGTCGCGGATGTTTCGCATCCTGCACAGGTGCGGCAGAAACTCGTCTACGACGAGATGATGTCCGGGGACACGGCGGACACTGCGCCGATTCCGAACAGGTATTTCATGCCCGCTGAAGATTCAGCCGACGCGCTGCATGCGTTCTCAGGGAGCATGACAATTCCTGAATTGGCCATGCAGACCGTGCCCGCTGAAATTGAACCGAAGACCATCCATGGCAAGACCACGCAATTATTTCCCAGCGTGACCCTGGAGTTCTTTTCCGATGGTGCCCACCTGGTGCCAGTTGTGCGCGATCTCATCCAACCAAAGAACAGCAGGAGCTTCTGGCAGATTCAAGTGGAGCCTGGAAAGGTGTGGTCCGAACCGGGCGACAAGGGCATGTCCCGTGCATCGTTTCCATTCATGCTGACGGGTGACGTTGAAGGCGACGCCTATAACGGAATTGCGACATTTCTGTACGATGACAGGAAAGTCTCGCAGTTGCGCTACCAGGTGGTGCAACAATCAACGCCTTACTTCATCCAGACCTGGTTTGTGGCGTGGGGCCATGTTCAGGTCCAGTACCAACGGGCTGAGGTGCATCAGCATGATGAACTTGCCAGCGAGTTCAGGCAGGAGATGACCGACCGGGTCGCCACGCGTGACTGGTCCGAACTGCAAGCAGCGTATGACCCTGCCTGGCTGGCCGATTTTGACTCGTCGATCGATCCCGCACGGGTGACCACCAGTGGCTTGATCATCGACGGAACTGTCTACGTAAAGCCAAGCCGGACGCCCTACGGCGACTATCCCTATCCTGACGAGATGAGGCATGGCGTCTGGTCGGTCACCAAGTCAATGCTGGCAATGGTTGCCATGTTGCGCATGGCGCAAAAGTACGGTGACGAGATATTCGAACTGAAGATCAAGGACTACCTTGATGTGACCGCTGATCACGATGGCTGGGATCGTGTGACCTTCGGTGACGCCTTGAATATGGCAACGGGAATTGGTGCGGGCAGCAAGAATGTCGATCCCAACAATATCGATGATGGCTACATCACGGGAGATGAGGAATCCTATAACGCCTGGTACCTGGCGCCGGGTCTGAAGAACATGCTGGCCGAGGTGTTCAAAAGGCCCAGGTATCCCTGGGGGCCGGGCGTCAACGCGAGGTACGATGACCGCGACACATTTACGCTATCCGCGGCATTGGACAGCCTGTTGAAAAGCAGGGAGGGCAGGAATGCCGATCTGTGGCAGATGATGACCGAGGAAGTGTACAAGCCGATCGGCATTCATCACATGTCTTCGAAGTTCACGACCGAGCCAGATGGCTCGCAGGGCGTTCCATTCCTCGGTTGGGGCTTGTTCGCGACGGTTGACGATATCGCCAAGGTTTCAATGCTGCTTCAAAATGGCGGACGGCACGAAGGCAGGCAGATCCTCAGCCCGACCAAACTTGCAGAGGCCCTGTACCAGACCGACAAACGTGGTCTGCCCACCGGGGAATCAAACGAGTTTGGCAAGAATTCATATCACATGGCGCTGTGGCACACACCTTTTAGGACGGAATCCGGATTTTCCACTTCCACAGCCGAGATGCACGGATGGGGCGGGATGCTGGTTTGTCTCATGCCTAACCGCATGACCGGCTTTCGCATCGGCAATGGGGGCACACGGTCCCTGGAGATGATAAAAGCCGCCGATCGGATCCGGCCCTTCGCGCCGGGAGAATGATTGCGAAAGGCGTTCCGTCGAGTTCGGAGGAGATCCGGCGCGCCGAGAGGAACAGGAAATTCAAAGGGCCTTTTCCGTTGCAGAGCAGGCGCGAGCCCGCGTGCTCTGAGCGCGTGCTAGCGGCGGCCGGGAGCCTGTGTGCGGTGATGCGGGTGACGCGAATGCTCGTAGCAGGCGCGTGAGATGGCTGCGCGGGCCGTAGCGAGGGCGTGCTGAAGTAGCCTCACCAATCATCGATTTGCCTGAAAGGCTTCCAGGTGCGCAGGTCACAGCGGATCCAGCCATTTCGATCACTGAAAACGAACCCCAGGACCAGCAGGAGGCCAGAGCGAGAAAGCCAGGGATGCTCTCCAGGTCGTTCAGGTTGATGCGTCGCGAGCGATCCACATACTCATTGACCTGAAGTTGCGCAGGTTCCGGTTTGGGGTTGAGCGGGCTCTTCCTGGCGGCCAATAGAAAGGTGTGGAACACGGGATTCTCGAGACTCAACATTGCGGTATCGACAGACATGGCGCCTTGCTCCCTACTTTAGGTATTCCCAGTTATGAGTTGGATTCTTGAACACACTGGAATTGCGCACAACAGACACGCCCTGATGCGGGCGACGCGGCGTGAGGCCGTGGTTCTCTAAAGTGGTAGCGGGGGCATGCGTCGTAGCCACCCACTGCAGCGCACGCGGGTTCGCGCCCTCCCCTTGACAGAAATGGCCGTCTGAATTTCCTGTCCCTTGTCCAGGCACCGCCCGAAGGCCTGGCCTGAGGGATACACTGCGACCCCTTGCAGACT